>Ga0315282_10003349_pt1 | contig 28792 bp, 26 predicted proteins | sample YL17G07_20_MG_FD_203693 | JGI IMG/M metagenome (GOLD analysis project Ga0315282, IMG submission 203693) | Sediment microbial communities from Yellowstone Lake, YNP, Wyoming, USA - YL17G07_20 | ecosystem: Environmental > Aquatic > Freshwater > Lake > Sediment | place: USA: Wyoming | collected... | reverse complement strand
GGATAAACTAATGTTGTTTATGGACCTACCGGAGGAACTCTGGGATAGAATAATAGCGATAAATCTAAGGGGGCCCATAACTGTTACCAGGGCGGTTCTCGATGGGATGAAGGAGCGTAACTATGGCCGGATAGTGAACATAGGCTCGGATGCTGGCAGGGTTGGCTCGACGGGTGAATCGGTCTACTCAGCCTGCAAGGGGGGCATAATGGCGTTTACAAAAACACTTGCCCGAGAGCTTGTAAGGTATAACATCCTGGTAAATTGCATCTGTCCCGGACCAGCAGAAACCCCCCTTCTTGCCTCTATGGCTGAGGCGAACCCGAACCTGATTGACGCTTTGAAGAAAGCAATCCCTATGCGACGGCTTGCAAAACCTGAGGATATAGCGGCCGCCGTTGCCTTCATCGCATCGGATGAGGCAGGTTATATTACCGGCCAAACCCTGAGTGTTAGCGGTGGGCTCACTATGGCATAAAGGGCTTCCTATAGATATAAACGGGAGGTGAAATTATGGAATATCGGGAAATTCTCTACGAGAAGAAGGATGGCACAGCAAGGATAACGATAAATCGGCCGAAGGTAATGAATGCCTGTAATAATGTCGCTGTTTATGAACTGACTCAGGCTTTCACGCAGGCGTGGAGTGATGATGAGGTTCGGGTGGTAGTATTCACAGGGGCAGGAGATAGGGCATTCTGCACTGGTGGCGATCAAAGCGTACGCACAATCAAGGGTTATGAAAAGACTATAGCCGCTTTGCCCATGGAGGTTGGTTGGCAGCAGGTTACCTGGTTGATTCGTTTTATCCCCAAACCGGTAATTGCTCGGGTGAATGGCTATGCCATTGGAGGTGGGCATGTCTGGCAGGTTGCTTGTGACCTTGGCGTAGCTTCTGAATCCGCTCGCTTTGGTCAGGCTGGGCCGCGGGTGGGAAGTTTTGACCCGGGATTTGGCACCGGGGAGTTAATGCGAAATGTCGGCACAAAGAAAGCCAAAGAGATATGGTTCCTCACCAGGATATATTCTGCTCAAGAAGCCTTACAGATGGGATTAGTCAATGCGGTAGTGCCTCCAGATAAGCTGGACGAGGAAGTGGATAAGTGGTGTGAGGAGTTGTTGGCAAAGAGCTCAACCTCTCTAAAATTCTTAAAGTATGCCTTCAATGCCGAAACGGATGGAGTGACAGGAGTTACTTACCTCGGAATTGCCGGTTTAGGCCTGTACTATAATACTGAGGAGGCCGCAGAAGGGGTGAAGGCATTCCAGGAAAAGAGAAAGCCGCAGTTTGAGGACTATCGCAAGGTGGCGATTTAAGGTTCTTTATTAACCTCACCCCCTTAATCCCCCTCTCTTACCTGCACTCTCCCTTCCCTTAGTAAGGGAAGGGAGTCAGGGGGATAGGTTGCTAAACAACATCGATTTAAGATTTGACCGAAAAAACAGCCATAATAGAAGGCAGATAGAATGCTCGGGGAAAAAGCAGCACCATATTCTCAAAGAGCGTGCTGCCAAAGATTTCCCTAACTTATCTTAGCGGTGCTATACTGCTGTTATCGCTATTTCAGCTTCGCCGATGAAGAGCTGATTGAGAAATACGACCTGGACTTCTTAAGCATTAGAAGGAACAAGGATGTTTAAGCCAAACTTTAGAGTAACTAACAAGATAATCAACTACCTTACAGATATCGCTGCTGCTAGAGAGTTGATTCTCAATGCCTCGCTTCTTCCGCAATGGGAAGTGAAACTACGCAAAGAGGCGATTGTTAAGATGGCTCATCATTCTACAAGCATAGAGGGTAATCCTTTAACTTTGGAGCAAGTAACAAATTTGCTTGCCGGGAAGGAAATAGCTGCTTGGGAGAAGGATAAAAGGGAAATAGTAAACTATGTCAAGGTGCTTGAATATATTGATAGACTTGGTGAGGAAGGAGTCAAATATATCACTGAGGAGATTATTCTCAAGATACATCAGCTTACCACACAAGACATCTTACCTGAAGGTCAATCAGGATGCTATCGAAAGGTGCCTGTTGCAGTTGTGGATGGGCATCACAAAGTCATCTTTCAACCGCCTCCTAAAAACAAAGTTCCTGATCTTATGAGGGATTTTGTCTCGTGGTTAAACAGTGGTCAGGCACATGAGTTATACCCGGTATTACTAAGCGGGATTTCTCATTACGAGTTCGTTAGAATTCACCCCTTTGTAGATGGAAACGGTAGAACTGCAAGAGCGTTAGCCACGCTGATTCTCTATCTGAAAGGCTTTGATACTAAAAGATTCTTCGCCCTTGATGATTATTACAATGAGGATAGAGGGAGATATTATGCTGCGTTGCAAACGGTAGAACAAAAAACATTGGATATAACACCTTGGCTGGAATATTTCTGTGAGGGTGTTGCTGTCAGTATGAATCGGGTTAAAGCTGCAGTCTTAGAGCTAAGCTTTGATAAAAGGGTAAAAGAGAAGAAGGGACAAATCTTTTTAAACGAAAGACAGAGGGAAGTTTTAAAGTATTTACAAACAAATTTGAAAATAACCACAGAGACGTATCAGAAGATGTTTAATGTTTCTGAACGGACAGCGCGGAATCATTTAAACGAATTGGTGAAACTGGATTTAATTAAACCTATAGGACCTCAAAAAGGCAGGTATTATGTGCTGGTTTAGCCTATTGCCGAGAATTTGCCGAGAATTTGCCGAGAAAACGGAAGAGGTAGCTTATGAACAAATTGAGCCAGAGCGAAATTGAATTTATCAGCCAATGCTTGAAGGGAATCCAGAAGGGGACAAACTCACAAAGAGCGCGCTGCTAGGCATTTCTCGGATTTATCTACCTAGAAAACTGCACAGTTCGCCATTTCGTTCAACAGCAGAAAAAACAGTATGGTTGGTAAATTAGTCTCTATTCAGACCTGAGTGCTTCGATGGGATTAAGGCGGGAAGCATTCCAGGCAGGATAGAAACCAAAGAATAGACCAATACCGACCGATACCGAAACAGCAAGGATGACTATATCAGCCGAAACCACGGTGGTCATCAGTCCAGTGAGGTCAACGATTGATGAGATTGCCCAGCCCACGATAACCCCGATGATACCGCCGGAAAACGTGAGAAACGCTGCCTCAATAAGAAATTGCCCCCATATATCTCGTTCCGTAGCTCCCAGTGCCTTAAGGATGCCTATCTCTCTCCTCCTCTCTATTACAGACACGAGCATTATATTCATCACTCCGATACCCCCCACCAGCAACGAAATGCCAGCGATAGCGCCCAGAAGAAGGGTCAGCGTGCCCGTCACGGTAGAGAGGGTGCTGACTATCTCCTCCACAGACATAATGTTAAAGTCATTATCCACGCCAACCCCAAGGCGGTGGCGGGTTCGGAGCAGGCTGGTGATAGCATCAATGACATTCTGTGTCTGCGCCTGGTCGCTTACTGTCAGGGTTATGGAGGACACGATGCGGCCGCCCTGGGCAGTTCGCGGCTGTGCCACCGTCTGGTGCAGGGCCGTCAGCGGGATATAGACAGCATCATCAGGCGAGTTAAACCCAGTCCCCTTGCTCTCCAGCACGCCGATGACAGTGACGATAATAGTGCCCATTCGCATCTGCTGCCCTATGGGATTAGCGCTGCCAAACAGGGTTTCAGCAACACTGGAGCCGAGCACGGCTACCTTGGCACCACGCTCGTATTCCTGCTCCGAGAAGAAAGCGCCACTGGCGAGCTTCAGGTTGTTTACTGACATATACTCGGGGGTTGCACCGGTAACCTGGGAATTCGTATTCTTACTGCCAACAACTAGCTGGAGGTTACTGGAGGAAGAAGGAGCCACGGCAGATACATTGGAGACCTGCTCGGCTATTGCCTCGGCATCCTCCATAGTCAGGGTTTGGGTACTGCCGCCAGCACCCCTCACTCCTCCAGGACCAGAACTCGCCCCACCGCTGATGGTAATCAGGTTTGCCCCCATACTCTGGATATTGGAGAGGATTTGCGCTGTAGCGCCCTTGCCGATGGACATCAGGGTAATTACAGAGGCTATGCCAATAACGATTCCCAGGATAGTCAAAGAGCTGCGAAGCTTGTGTGCAATCACCCCGGCCCAGGCTCCGGACAGAGGGTCAAGCCACTTATTCATACCGTTTCCTCCATTACTACCTGACCATCCTTGATGTGGATAATGCGCTGGCAGTGGTGAGCAACGTTATTGTCATGCGTTACCATCACCAGAGTAACACCCTGCTCGCTACGTAAAGAGGTGAGTATAGAGATTACCTCCTCGCCAGCGCGGCTATCCAGGTTGCCGGTAGGCTCATCCGCGAGAATCAGGGGTGGGCTTTTTACCAGAGCCCGGGCAATGGCAACTCTTTGCTGCTCTCCTCCTGAAAGCTCACTAGGACGGTGATTGGCTCGGTCGGAGAGTCCAACACTAGCCAGTGCCTCCAGAGCCTGATGATGGTTACCTCCGCCACAGTACCTCATTCCGAGTTCAACGTTGGCTAGTGCTGACAGTCGGGGCAGTAAATTGAAAGTCTGGAAAACAAAGCCAACCTTGTGGCCCCTGATTTTGGCCAGTTCACCGCTGCTGAGACGGCTGACCTCCATATCCTCAAAATAATAGCTACCCGATGTCGGCGTATCCAGGCAACCAACAAGATTAAGCAGCGTCGTCTTGCCTGAGCCGGATGGACCCATAATCGCTACTGACTCGCCCTTCTCAATATTCAGAGTTATCCCCCGGAGCACAGTCAGCTCTCTTTTGCCCATGGGATAGACTTTAGTAATATCCTGTAAACGAATCACCCATTTCTCCTTATTAGCGTTCGAAGAAGAATGTTCCGCCTGGTAGTCCTTGTTGCGGTGTCGTTGAAGTAGTGGTAGTAGTCCCCTTTGGCACAACTATCTGTTCGCCTTCGCTGAGCCCCTCGGTTACCTCGGTTTTCACATAATCGGTGATGCCGGTCTTTATAGCTCGCTTTTCGGTGGTGCCGGTTGAGGATATCACCTGGATGTAGCTCTGCCCCCCCTGGGTGGTGATAGCGGCGTAAGGTACCAGCAGCACATCGTTCCTCTGAGCCACTATTATGCTCACGGTGACCGTTAGCCCCTCCCTGAGCTGAATGGTTTCAGGTATCGCCGCTGTCCGGTTTGTTGAGGTGCTTCCCTGTCCGGCTGGTGGGGTGAATCCCTCCGGTGGGGTAAAGCCTGAGGGTGGGCTTGGGGAGTCACTCGCCGCCGACTGACCCGTTTGCTGTGCCGACGTTATCGGTTCCAACGACTGTACCTCAACTGTCACTTTATAATTCACTACCCCCAACTGAATAGTGGCTGTCGGTGCGATGTGAGTAACGTTAGCCGGCAGGCTTATTCTGGATATGGCATCCGCCTGCACTGTGGCCGTTCCTCCCACCTCCACCTGGTAAATATCCATCTCGCTTACCAAAATATCGACTTCAAATTTGTTGGGGTCGGCGAGAGTCACCGCCACCGTGCCCTTTGTTACCTCGTCACCACCGAGAACGTTAACCTTAGTGATAAAACCATCAAAGGGAGCGGTAATTTCCGGGCTGGCGTTGCGGGCTTCAGCTAGCGCTGCCTTAGCCTGCTCGACCTGCAGCTTTTTCAGCTTTATTTCCTTGGGGTCAGTGGTCTGCTCCTCAGCATTGTCCCGAGCGAGCTCGGCCTGAAGCAGGTTAGACTCGAGTGTTATCAGCTCACTATCCCATTCCGAAGTGTCCAGTGTCGCTAGCACCTGCCCCTGTTTAACTGAGTCTCCTTCGGCTACCGCAACCTCGGCCACCGTCCCCTTCATCTCAAAAGCCAAATCTTCACACTTAGACAACGCAAGATTGCCGCTGGCGGTAATATCTACTGTCAGATTTCCTCGCTGCACGGTTACCACCTGGTACTGTGGCACTGTTGCCGAGTTTGATCTAAGAGCACTGCTTACCAAGATAGCAGCGACCCCGCATAGCACCAGGATTAGTATTATCCTCGATGCTTTCTTCTTCATTAACACTTTCATTCTGTTCGATACTTTGATTTTCATTGCTTCACCCCTACCTTTCTACTGTCATGACTGCTAGCGAGATAAAATATGCTTCCACACAAATAATACTGTGACATGAAATTGTTAAGAAGTTATTAAGTTTGGCGGCGCTTTTAAAAAAAGCCGGGACTTAAGCAATTTAATAGGAAATTAACATTTCCCCCGTAAAATGAACTCAGAGAATGAAAAGAAGGCGCGCTTACATATTACTGGCAGTGTTGCTGCTGTCTGCTGTGTTTGTGCCATATCCAGCGCAGGCGGATACGGCAGCTCTGGAATGGATATCAGTAGACAAACCAGGAACAAGTGGCAACATAGTTGTTTCTCCCTCAGAAGTGAGTGAAATCGCCATTGGAAGTAGTGGTGTCCTCTATGCCGTGGACGCTGAACATTCCAGGCTCTATCGTTCCCTAAACGCAGGCGTAAGCTGGGAAGACATAACCCGATGGCTGGTTGATGCGGGTGCTGAACTGCCTGCTGGCAAGATTGCCGTTGCTCCCGACAAGCCTGATATCGTAGCCGCGGTTACAAATGATGGCTCCGAGGTCTACTTATCCACCGACGGCGGTGCGACCTGGACTGATGCCCGTGTTCCCAGCCTGGCAGGCACTATTCAGGCTATCACTATATCTAATGAATATACCGAGACCGGCGACTCGTTTAGAGAAATTGCCATCGGCACGGCAGTCTGGGGTGATAATGTCACCACCGGGCAGATATGGGTACTTCGGTTAGGAGAATCATGGCCATCATGGCATAACCAGGACCTAATTATTGACCCATCTTACACGGGCGGTGAGGTGTCAGCACTCGCTTATTCCCCTGACTATCAAAACGACAAGACAATCCTGGCTGTCGCTTCCACCGGCAGCGATGCTGCTGCTGCTTACCAGAACAAGACCTGGCTATGCCTCGGTGAACGGGATACCTCAGCCGGAACTACATCATGGAATACCCTCGCTGGCTATCCAGTCGAGATTATCTCAGACGGTGATGCTCCGGGAGTTTCCCTCCTCCATTCATCGCTGGCTTTGCCCTCAGATTATTCAAGCGAAGAGGCACTGTCACGGCAGCTCTTTGTCAGTTGCGACAGAGAGCCGGATGCCGATGACGATGTTTACTGGCTCGATGACACCACCGCTCACCGGATGAATGCCGACCGTGGCAATGCCATCAACATAAGCAGCATTTCCTATTATGGCACGGTGACTTCAGGTAAGCTTCTTGCCGGCGATGCCAATCCTGTTGCCGGCTCACTAACTGTCCAGGTGCGGCGAACTTCCGACCCCTTTGACCCTTCCCCGACATGGCAGCTATCCTCCGTGCCGCCCACAGGTCCGGGCAATGCCAAGGTATGCTGGAGTCCTGATGGCGAGATAGCCTATTGCGGCACCGGCCAGAGTCCGGGAGAGGCGTTGGATGAAAGCGCATTCTCCGGAAGCCTTGATGGCGATAAATGGCGGCAGCTAGGTCTTGTGGACACGACGATTAATCTTGCTGACATTGTCCCAGCGCCTGACTCCGAAAGCCTGTTTGTAACAACCTGTAGTCCCTTCGGCCCTGAAGGTATCTGGCGCAGTGCTGGCGACCCATTAGGCAGGTATTGGGAACGCCTGCTGGCAATGGATACCACTACGAATGCCGTCATCTTAAGGTTGAGCGCCAGTTACAGCGATGATTCTACTATGTATGCTGCTGAGGCAGGCGGCAATCTGATGGCGGTGTCATATAACCGCGGCAACACATGGCAGTGGTGCAAAGCCCCAGGGCCGGTGATTGATATGGTGGTAGTCGATGAGGAGACTGTCTATGTGGCCCTGCCGGATGGCTATGTTAGCAAGACCATTGATAGCGCCTGGAGCTGGCAGGACCCAGTGGACACAGGCCTTTCTGAAATTAATATGCTAGCTATTGCCGGAAATGGGACCATACTTGTCGGTGGCAGAAACGGTGACGTGGCTTATTCCACCGATGGCGGTGACACCTTCATCAAAATCCTTGAGTATCTCGGCGATGGCGATGTTCAAGTTGTAGCCGATGCCAATTTTGAAGAAAACGGTATCATCTACGCTGCTACCAATGCCACTGACAAAGGAATCTGGCGCTGGACCATCGGAGCCTCCACTACATGGCAGCAGAGCGATGGAGCCATTACAGCACAAGAGAACGGGCAGCGTATTGCAGGCTTGGCTGTAGGCAGCGAAGGAACGCTTTATGCCCTTAGCTCGGAGCCAGCGAGTGACAGCAGCGGAGGCATGACACGGTCACTGAATCCCTTAGCACCAATCCCCAGCGAAGTTGAGTTTGATTTGGTGAACTATGGATTGCCAGTGGGAACTGCGTTTGACCCGACCAAGGTCTTCCCCAACACGCTTCCTTACCTCAAGCTATCGGAAGACGCTGACCAAAACGAGCTTTGGTCTATCGATACCGCTAACCAGCTTATTTACCGATTTCAGGATACCCTGTGCAAGATTGGCCCAAGCCTTGATACACCAGAGGATGGGGCCGTAATACCGATTGACCCTTGTGCTTGTGACTACGTCACCAGTCTATTCCTGCACTGGGCAGAACTATCAGAAACCGAGACATATCAGGCAAGCATCTACCTCGATCCAGAGTGCACCCAAAGTGTATGGTCAGGAAGCAGCAATTCTACTGATATCATGGCTGTCGGTGGCACCAGCTCGACAAAATTGGTTAGCGGCACGACCTATTACTGGCGAGTGAGGTCTACCAAGCCGATAAAGAGCCCATGGTCTGCCACCTGGTCATTTGCTCCTGCCCTTGGCGATGCCCAGGGGTCAGCGCCGGCAACATCCGTTGGAATAACTCCATCAGCCGGCGCCGTCAATGTTCCGATAATGCCTGCATTTACTTGGAGTCCGGTCTCCGGGGCCACTGGCTACGAGTTCATGCTGGCTAAGGATAGCGAATTTACCGATGTAGTTGTTGCCATGACTGGGGCTGATGCCTTGCCCACTACTGTCTGGGCCTGTGATAGGGACTTGGATTATTCCACCACCTATTTCTGGAAAGTGAGACCTATCAGTGCCACCACCTATGGTCAGTGGGTGACTAACGTCTTTAGCACTGAGGCAGCCCCCTCCTCTTCAATACTACCCCATGAGTCTTCTCCTTCTCCATCTTTATTGTGGATAGTAATCGGCATTGGTGTCGCCCTGATTACTGCCCTGCTTGTCTTGACAGTCAGGAAAAGAGGGTAATTTGGCTTGAGCAGTGCGGCCAAGCTACTCCGCGATAGGAACGGTGAACGAAAAGCGGCTGCCCTTTCCCAGCTCACTCTCAGCCGTAATAGTACCACCGTGAGCCTCCACCAGACGCCTGGCAATGGTAAGTCCGAGCCCACTGCCGCCGGTAGCTCTGGCGCGGGACTTATCCACCCGGTAGAATCGCTCAAAGATATTGGGCAGGTCCTCAGCAGGGATACCTTCACCGGTATCGATGACGCTCACCTCTACCCATCTCTCTTGCTGTCTCGCAGTCACGGAGATGGTACCACCTTCAGCCGTGTGAGCTAGCGCATTTTCCAGAAGATTACGCAATACTTGGCTAATCCTACGCGAGTCAATATTCACCGCGGGGAGCGTATCGGGCAGGTCAACGGACACCGATAACCCTTTTGTTGTTGCTTGTACCTGCAACCCAGCCACCGTCTGTTTGATTAACTCTCCGATGTCTTCCGCCTGGCAAACAAGCTTCAGTTCGCCTGCCTCGGCGAGGCTTAGCTCCTGGAGGTCGTCAACCAGGCGTGACAGCAAAGCTGCCTCTTCATCAAGAGAGCGAATAGTATCCGCATCTGGTTTTATCACGCCGTCACGAACTGCCTCCAGGTAACCTCTCAGGTTAGATAGAGGAGTTCTCAGCTCGTGGGCAACATCAGCCACCATATTCTGCCGTAGTTTTTCAGCACGCTCAAGGTCACTAGACATGGAGTTAAACGCCTGGGCTAACTCTCCAAGTTCACCTTTGTCCTTAGTCTTTACCCTTTGAGAAAAATCACCGCGCCCCAGCCGCCTGGCAGCGGAGGTAAGAGCCTTAACCGGGGCTAAGATTCGCCGTGACAGGAAAAAAGTCATTACCAGAGCAATGGCAACCGCGATCAAGCCTCCCCAGATGAAAAAGCGACCTATTGCTTGGAAAAGGATTTGTAGTGAGGTAAAGCCTACATCCGATGATGATTCCGGGGTGACCGGGGTGATGTGAAGTGTGCCAATGGCACCTGCTTGCCCCGGGAGTGATAAGAGCCTGCCTGGTGTATCAGGAGCATACAACTCCCCCAAGAGGTCTCCTTCAGAATCAGCGACTACGATTCCATTGGCATCGGTCAGTATGATTCGCTGTCCGTAGAGGTTACCCCACTGTTCCACAAAGGGTTGAATTCCCTTCCAGTCCCCTTGTTGCAAGTAATAATGGGATAGCTCAACTTCCATCCTCGCAGCACGCATTTGGTCAACCTGTTCTTCAAATCGGCGGATTTCAGCTTGGGTAGTCCGGTTAATGAAGAAGAACACTGAACTAATCAACACCAGTATCACCAGTGTGAAAGATGCAACAAGCCGAAAACGCAAACTATGTATCATTGCTTATCTCTGAAAGCTTGTAGCCAGCTCCGTACACTGTCTTTAGGTATTTGGGGTGGCTCGGGTCTGGCTCAAGTTTTCGGCGCAGGTTGAGGATATGAACATCGATGGTGCGGTCAAAGCCCTCAAAAGCATAGCCAAGAGCCTTTTCAATAAGCTGCGCCCGACTGAAAACCCTACCCGGTTCCCTGGCTAGGACTCCCAGCAGCTTGAATTCAACCGTGGTGAGATTTAGAGGCCTGCCGGCAAGTGATGCCTCGTGTCTGAGAAAGTTGACAGTGAGCTCACCGTACTTGATTTCATCTGGACCACGCTCCCCAGGAAGACGTCTGAGCACTGCCCGGACTCTGGCCGCCAGCTCTTTAGGGCTAAAGGGCTTGGGCACATAGTCATCCGCTCCTAAATCCAGGCCGGTTAACCTGTCCCCCTCAGTAGTCCTGGCGGTAAGCATAATGATCGGCACGTCGGATTCACCCCTGAGCGTGCGACAAATCTCAAGACCGTCAATGCCGGGCAGCATTAGGTCCAGAACGATGAGGTCAGGATGACCCTCCCGAGCCAGGCGTAATGCTTCAGTACCATCATAAGCAGTGAACACACGGTAGCCATCTCTGTTCAGGTAGAGCTTGACCAGTTCCACTGTTTTGACATCATCATCAACCACCAGAACCCTTTTGCCTGCCATCTCTGACTCCTTTAACGATTCGTCATACTTTTCTAATATTATTACAGAAATGTTAAGAAAATGTTAAGAATTTTTCTCTCACTCAGATATTTATTAAAAAGAGAGGGGGAATGTTCTCCCCCTCTTGTGCCCGTGGCCAGTCAAGTATCTTATGCGGGAAGCTCCGTTAGTTATTCTGCGGGTGGTGGGGCACACAGTCCATCCCAGCCACGAAGTCCACCGTGACCACCGAAGCCAAGTCCAAGCGGGACGTCGGGCCTTGACTGCCACCACGCTTTGTACTGGTCAGCTTCGCCTTGGGTTATCTTGCCCTGGTCTACCAGGTACTGAAGACGGCTGTCCAGGGCTTTTTGTAGCTTTTCGCTCTGGGCCTGGGCAAAGGCATCTTCGAGAGCCTGCGGGTCGATGGCGACGCCCGTGTTCTCTTGGTAGATTTCACAGACCCTGTCTAGTAGCGTCTGGTTTGCCGTCTGGTTTGCAGCGTTAGGTTGGCTGTCACCCCCATTCTGGGCAGCGACTACCCCGCTTATGCTCCCGACCAGCGCCACAGTAGCCAGCAGCGTGACCAGAACAAACTTCTTGCTTCGCGTCACTTTTGTCTCACCTCCTTTCTGCATATTATTATCAGCTGATAACAATATAATGATAGCATCTGGATATTAAAATCCTATTAAGATTTGAGGTACACTTTGGAATTTTCTAGCAACAGTCTGTAAGGAGATCCTGTTTAAGTTGTAAGCAGTTCTTCAATAATCGGTAGCGCCGCATCAATGCTTATAGCATAGCCCATACCTTCAACACCAACCGCGGCAATCTTGACACTTGTAATGCCAACCACTTCTCCATTCATGTTCACCAGTGGTCCACCACTGTTACCTGGGTTAATGGCAGCGTCAGTTTGAACAAGGTCATATAGTGTTTGCCCTGAGGATGCTGGTAGAGAAACATCTAGGCCACTGACTATTCCACTGGTAGCACTCATCCCCAGACCGAGTGAATTGCCGATAGCTACTACCCAGTCACCAACCCTCAACGCAGAAGAGTCGCCAATATCCGCCGCTGGCAGGTTTTCAGCATCAATTTTGAGAACAGCCAGATCGGTTTGCGGGTCGGCGGCCACCGTATTCATGTCAACTGCGAAAGTTCTACCGTCATCCAGTGTCACGGTAATACTGTCAGCCCCGTCAATTACATGATCATTGGTCACGATAACCCCATTCTTATCTATGATCCATCCCGAACCAGCTCCTTCCTGGGTAAAACGCCTGTTGAAAAAATCGAGCATGGTAGTCTGGGTATTGATAGCTACTACTGAAGGTTTAACCTTGGCGACGACATCGGCAACACTGGGCAGCACTGGGGATTGGCTTTCGGCGGGCGATATTGACCAACCACTGTAAATAGAGGTCGTGTTGTTACTCTCAGCGGAAGAACTTGGTGGCAGCGAAATACCTGCGTGGGGTAGTAGCAATGCGGCGCCTAGCGTGAGGGACAGAATCAGGATGAGGCAAAGAGCCAAATTTCTTGCATTTATCCTCTTCATCGCTCTCACCTAATTCTGGATACTAGCCTTATTGTGCTTTGCAGGGTTGTTCGACACCCAATACGATATAACTGGTAAGTTTTTCCTTTCTATCTAATAATAATGCTAGCACCCAAGCATTAAGATCCTGTTAAGATTTGGGGGGATGCCGCAATTTTGTATTGAGTTGCATTAGGTAAATTCTGGCAATGTCGGAGGTATAATTTATTCTTCCACCTACTAGGAGTGGGTGACTATCCCGATTTCACCTCCGCACTTGAGGCAGATTTAGAGCGGGAATAAAGCCATAATGAGCGCGCTGCCAGAGATTTCCCGGATTTATCTACCTAGAAAACTGCACAGTTCGTCAGAATGCTGGCTTAGAGGTAAAATATGCTGCTGAGCGTTTTTATCGTATCCTGCCTCTTGCCAGTGAGGCAAATATGCCTCCAAAACAAAGGACAGCAAAAATCAGGAAGGCTATTCCCTCGCTTCTCAAGAAAAGTGGATAGTATTCAGGTGTAATCTGGACTCTACCCATGTACATGCCAATTATCAGCATAGTAATCCCCATACTAAGTGTCTGCCCAATCAGTCGCATCGTTCCAAGTGTGCCTGAAGCTACTCCGTAAGACCTCTTTTCAACAGAACTCATGACTGCATTGGTATTAGGAGATGAAAAGAGGGCAAGGCCGAAACCAAGAAGGGCCAGGTTGGCGATGACAAAGGTCAAGGTTGTGTTGTAGCTCAAAAAAGTGAACAGAAAAAGCCCGATGGCGGTCAACGCCATGCCTGTTGAGGCTATGATTCTTGGCTCGATTTTGTCAGAAAGCCTCCCGGCAAGCGGCGAAAAAACAGCCATTACCACCGGTTGGCATACCAGAATCAAGCCTGCATCTTGAGGGTTGAGCCCCCTGATATACTGTAAGTGGAGGCTTAAGAAGAAGGCCACTGCAAATGTTGCACTATAGTTAATCAACGCTGCCAGGTTGGAGAATGCGAATACAGTGTTATTTCTGAACAGATTTATATCCAGAACAGGACTTCCCGCCTTCATTTCCCATTTGACGAATGCCAGAATCCCTAAGGCACCAGCTACAATCAGACATATACCCAACATTGCCGGCAGCACAGAAAAACCATACATTATCGCTACGAGCATGAGGCTATAGATTAACGAGCCGCCAAAATCGAACTTCTCCCCTTTTGCCTCAGCCCACTCCCCCTTCAGTTTCCAGAAAATAAGGGCAATTAATATCAAGCCAAGAGGTACATTTGCCAGGAAAACGCTTGTCCAGCCAAAATGCTGCGTCAGTAATCCGCCTAAAAATGGTCCAAGAGAAAGTCCCGCATAAACTGAGGCGACATTTATCCCCAGGGCTTTACCCCTCTCCGCGATAGGAAATACTGAGGTTATAATAGCTACCGCGGTACCAAAGAGCATTGCACCTCCTATCCCTTGCACAACGCGGAAGGAAATAAGCATAGCGGCCGAGGTTGAAAGTGCCGAAAGAAGGGATGCAATGGAGTAGATGACTATGCCGTATGTAAAAATCCTCTTCCTGCCGTACATATCCGCTATCCTTCCAAAGGGGACGAGAAACACTGCCGCAGCTAGAAGGTATGAGGTAGCGACCCAGCTTAATAGAACTGCATTCATCCCAAATTCTTGCCCTATTGACGGAAGCGCAATGTTGACGGAAGAACCCATAAAGGGCGTAAGGAAGGAACCTAATGTGACGATTAGTAGGGCAGCTTTCTTATTTGGAGCGTTATTCACGCTAGTCCCATCTGTAGCAGCTGATTTCAAACGCGCCCCTCTGGATTTCAGTCACCTGGTAAGTAATAACTGATGGTTTGCTCAACGCACTTGACTTGTGGAATTGTATCATTTACCACTATTAAGTGGGAAAGATAAAAAATGTTAAATCCCCGAACTAATTGCCATGAGTCAAGGCTGGAGCCCTCAACGAGCTGGCCAGGGCAAGAGCATATGTCTGCCCCATGACCGAGAGAGCCAGGTAAAATCTAGCACCCAGCCTCGTTAGTAGTATCCATTGCAAGGAGCGAAAACTCAGGATTCGCCATCCTTTTTGACTATATAGTCCCGAGCAATTTTGAGAGCTGCCTCTACCACCTCTGGTTCGATATATTTAGTCAAATCATTCGGGGTGTGATACACCAATCCTTCACTGAACTTGCTGATATCGAAACTGATGGCGGCTATATTGGTAGCCTCGACTCCAATTTTGCCGAATTCAGCGGCATCTGTGCTCCCGGCACCAAAAGGCATACTGGAAATCTTGGCAACATAGCCCAACGATTTTGCAATATCGACGCACTCCTGTGCCATCTCGTGGGAAAGTTTCACGGAGTTATTCAGATCACGATGGAGAAAATTGAGGTCGTTTACTTTGTAAAGTGTATCAATGTTCAAGACATAGGTCTTCTTATGCAGTAATTCTGAGCCATGCTTTCTGCAAAAGGCACGTGCTCCGCGGAGCCCAGCTTCTTCAGCATCGAAAGATGCCACCATCAGCCGAGTATGCCGCAAAGGGTTCATACCTGTTTGCTTAGCATCGTGAAAAAGCTTTGCGGTCTCGTTGCTAATTGCTACCGCAATCATGTTATCGCCCGCAGCTGGAGATACCTCCCGAGTGGTAAAAAATGCCAGGGGAAGGACAAAAACAGTACCCACTAGCAGCACCAACGGTAGCCAGGGATGTGCCCACTCAGGAACAGAACCACGAAATATTATCAGCGCGGTTTCTATCAAAGAAACAAGGAAACCAAGCAGTAGGAACCCTATGCCTGCAGTAATAAATCTAGAATAGTACTTCGGGGCGTGCGCAATAAGTTGAAACACATAGGCGGCATCATGATGTCCGCTGACGATGATTTGCTGCCTCACCTCGCCCTCTGGCTCAATGCAGCCAAACACGTTATACCCGGTAGCTTTGGGAAAGAGCAGGTCGAATGTTTCCCAATAGCGCACGAATTGGCAATAAAATACAAATATTCCTAATGAGTACCCGATGAGCGCAAGATAGGGAAACTGCAAATACAATAAAATGGAGCAAATAATATAAAGACCGACCAGTCCGGGGATATATTTCAGAAAGCTCTTCGGGTGGACGATGAAATCTTCAATTCGCACGGAGTCCGCATCACAATTCTTGACGAATTCCTCTTTTATCCGGTGGGCAGCATTCTGGCAAGCCTCTGTACCTGCCAGGCGGTTAGGATATTTTTCTACCACTTCATTAGTAAAATCAAAGACATGCTGTACATGACTTTGATTTACGTCTAAGACAGAGTTTGCCATATCGGAACAGTATGCCAATGTTAAAGGTCTGTTCAGTAGGTGGCTTCGACCTAATCGATAAGTTTGAACATCTTCTTGGGTGCCCCGCAAATGGGGCATCTTTCAGGAGGTTCACCCTCGACTGTATTGCCACAGTACTGGCAAACATAAAATGGTTTCTCCCCCATGGTTTTGCCCTTTTCGAGCATATTGAGGGCTGTCTGAAACAAACTGTGGTGAATTTGCTCAACCTTTTTCGCCATATCAAAGGTGTTTCTTGCCTTGTTTTGACCCTCAGCCTCAGCCTGTTTTATGAAAGAGGGATACATATCGCTAACCTCGTGATTCTCGCCATCAATTGCATCTTCCAGGTTTTCCTTGGTCGACTTTATCCCCTCCATAACTCTCAGGTGATTGCGAGCGTGTGCTGTCTCAGCATCCGCTACTGCACGAAATAGCCGGCCTATCTGCTTGAGTCCTTCGTCCTCAGCCTTCTCTGCGAAGAACAAATACCTGCGATTGGCTTGGCTTTCCCCGGCAAATGCAAACTCCAAATTATCATGCGTCGTGCTCATAGCTTGCCTCCTTATAGCTATTTGGGCTGTATTATACCGCCAATTATGACCTTAATGCGAGGTGAATGTCTAGCAAAACGCCATACACTTCATCGCTTTGTTAACCCCACCACCCATGAAAGGGTTAAATTCTTCTTTTCAAAAGCCGTGTTTTATCCTTCCAACTGCAAAGAGGGCAAATATCAGGATTTCACTTCAGCGCTTGAGGCGGATTTAGAGCAAGAATAAAGCCTGAACATTTCAAACAGATGTGATGTTACACAATGTGGACTATTGTCTAATCCCCCTAGGTAACTGCCCACTCTACCTTTATTTGCTCGGGCTTTACACCTTTAATTGATATATTATTACTTTCTATTTCGATGGTCGCCCCTGATGGGACCAACGTTATAATAGTTCCATTAGCACTTGTATTGACTAAAACCCTTTGGGCGGAAACTTCTAATGACAAGTTAATTTTATCAGAAGGAAGGCCAGCAACTGGCTTCCCGTCCATAGTCACCGTACCCAGACTCAGCCCTTCTAAAGTTACATCAGCACCCCCTGCGAGCCCACATCCAACAATAGAAATTAGCCCGATAACCAGCGATGCAAAGAGGATAACTCTAATGGCCCTTTTCATGTTCTGCCTCCATTCTCGAATTTTAGAGATACTTTTAATCCGAATTATACTATAGCATATTCATCAGTGAGCCGATTACTGCATAGACCCAATATATGCTAGATAACAATTCGTCAGCTTGTTACTACAAAGGGAAGTGTCACACTGTAAAAAGTAACCTTTCGTACAGGAGGACCTGCAAGAGAGTGTTTACTAATTGGCAATAAATGTCACTCTGACCCTGTACTCTTCGTTTTTGTCATTCTGAAAGAGCACTTCAGCTTCGCTCAGTGTAAACTCCGCGACTGAAGAATCTCACTCAGGATATACTCCGTGAAGGGGAAGAGTCTAAAAGAGATTCTTCGCTACGCTCAGAATGACAAATAGGGTTGCTAAACAGTCTCTGATATACTAGATTGAGGAGTGGGATTTGGTTATTATACGCTATCCCGGGAATCTGATACTGGCAGATGAAGCTCGGGGTTTCCCGGGAGCGGTGGAGGTATTCCTTGAGTGACCCGAGCAATATTTGAGTGGGTAAAGAGAGGTCAGGCTGAAAAATGGATAACGTAACTGAAATTAAAGAGTGGTATAAGGAAACGCTGGCCCAGAAGGTGATTGACGCCCTGGAGAAGAATAACATGACAGCCTTCTATGTCAAAACGGGGGAAGAAGCCAGGGAAAGGGTGCTCAGCATGATTCCTGTGGGAAGCAAAGTAGGTTATGGAGGCTCGCTATCTTTAGACCAGATTGGGGTCAAAGACGCGCTACGGGCTGGAAATTACCATTTGATTGACCGTCACGAACCGCAGCTCAGTCCAGAGGAAAAGTATGACCTGCGGAAAGAAAGCCTGTTAGCTGATGTTTTTCTGATGAGTAGCAATGCTGTCACCATGGACGGCAAACTGGTTAACATCGATGGCATCGGTAATCGGGTGGCGGCGTTAATTTTTGGTCCTTCTAAAGTAATCGTTGTCGCTGGAATAAATAAAATTGTTCCCGATACGGAAGCAGCGAGGCAGCGAATCAAGAATTATGTGGCGCCTATTCATGCCAGACGGCTGGGTCTTCCTCTCCCCTGCGCTGAGAAAGGTAAATGCCTTGATTGCCGAAGCCCATTGAGATTCTGTAATGCTGTCGTTACTATCGAGCACCAGTACCAGAAGGATAGAATAACGGTGCTCATCGTTGGAGAAGACTTAGGATTATAAAGGTACAGAATGCTCAGAAAAACTAAGGTAATCTGCACAATCGGCCCGGCAAGCAGGTCGAGCAGGATGATAGAAAGGCTGGTCCAGGCTGGTATGAACGTGGCCCGCATCAATGCCTCGTATGGTACCGAAGAAGAACATAGTGAGGTCATCAGAACTATCCGTGCCGTTTCGACTAGACTGGATGTGCCGGTGGCTATTCTACTGGACCTGCCGGGCATAAAGCTGAGGACAGGTCCACTACGGGAAAAAGAGGTGTATCTGAAGGAGGGCGACCACTTTTCTCTTACCGGTGAGAAGGTCTCAGGCGATGAACAGAAAATATCGGTAAGCTTCCCAGAAATTCTCAATGATATTAAGGTCGGTAACACCATCTTTCTACATGAAGGAGCTATCCAGGTAAAGGCGCTATCCACCACGGATAGTGAAGTGAGATGTAAAGTAGTTGTTGGTGGAGTGCTCACCGCGAATAGTGGCATAAATGTACCGGGAGTCAGGCTCAATGTACCTTCCATTACCAGCCAGGACCTGAAGCTCCTTGCCTTTGGATTGGAGCAAGGCGTGGATTTCGTCGCTATCTCCTTTGTTCGGTCCGCAGCCGATATACTCAGATTAAGGCAGTTCCTGTATGAAAAAGGAGCCAGTATTCCACTTATCGCTAAAATTGAGAAACATGAAGCCGTGAATGACATTGACAGGATTATTGCTGAGGCGGACGGCATAATGGTAGCCCGTGGTGACCTGGGGGTGGAGATACCTTTGAAAAAAGTGCCGCTAGTACAGAAGGAGATCATACGTAAATGCAATCAGGTTGGTAAGCCTGTGATTGTAGCCACTCAGATGCTGGAATCGATGGTAGCTATGGTGCGACCTACTCGGGCTGAGGTGAGCGATGTCGCCAATGCTATCTTTGACGGCGTAGACGCAGTCATGCTGTCAGATGAAACAGCCGCCGGGGTATATCCGGTAGAAACTGCCAGGATGATGGCGAATATCGCTCTTGAGACTGAGAAGGCGCTGCCATATGAACGTATGTTGCTGGAGAAAAGCGAGCAGGTTGTGCCGCAAACAGACGATGCTATAAGCTATTCGGCATGTCATATAGCCCAGCACATTGGGGCAGCATGTATCGTAGCTTACACAAGTTCGGGAAGCACGGCACTGCGGGTATCTAAATATCGTCCCAAAGCGCCCATCCTGGCCATTACCCACAATCCTGATGTAGCGAGGAAGCTTGCCCTTAGCTGGGGTATAGAACCCTATGTTGTCGACAGGCCTGGAAATGCAGATGCTGTGTTTCAAAGAGCGGCACAATTAGCGCGAGAAACCGGGATTGCCAGAAAGGGTGAGCTTGTGGTCATCACCGCTGGAATGCCAGCGGGAATACCGGGGAGCACCAACCTTGTCAAGGTTCAGCGGGTTGAGTAAAGGGTTAAATCCCTTTTTTCAACAGCTATAATTTATTCTTCCACCTACTAATAGAGGGCGAATATCAGGATTTCACCTCAGCGCTTGAATCGGATTTAGAGCGGGAATAAAGACATAAAGAGCGCACTGCCAGAGATTTTTCGGACTCAGCCAAATTGGGGAATGAGGGAGGCAAGGAGATTTACCGCCAGCGTAAAAAAGATTATAGGACCAGTTTTTGGGCAGATCATGAAAGGATAGTTTATAATTGCACATAGAATTTAGAACGTAAAAGGAGGTGAAGAATGAAGGTGATAGCATTGGGAGGAGCAGGGCATATAGGAGCTTGTGGGGTTCGTGAACTAGTCAAGAGAGCGCCTGATATGGAGGTAGTCATCGCCGACAAAAATGTTGAGGCGGCAAGCAAGCTTGCTGGTGAAGTGGGTGGCAAAACATCGGTAAGGTCAGTGGATGCCAGTGAACATAAAAACCTTGTTGATGTGATGAAAGGTTCAGGTGTTGTATTGAACACAGTTGGACCATTCCATGTCTTTGGTGAGAAGGTGGTGAAAGCTGCCATAGAGGCAAGAGCAAACCTGGTAGACATATGCGATGACTGGGATGCCACGCAAAGCTGCCTTAATCTTGATGATGAAGCTAAGCAGGCGGGTGTTGCCATTATAATAGGTTTGGGAGCTTCGCCAGGGATAATGAATGTAATGGCCAGGTATGGTGCTAACAAGATGGATAGAGTGGATGAAATTCACACAGCCTGGGCACAGACTGGAGTGGATCCCACGGAGGGGCCGGCAATCGTCGACCATTATTTCCATGCTATTACCGGGAAGGTGTTAACTTACCGTGATAGCAAATGGGTGGAGATTGAGGCAAATTCGGAGCCAGAAATAGTTGAATTTGTTCCTCCTATAGGCAGGTTCGAGGTGTGTCATGTAGGGCATCCTGAGCCGATAACCATCCCGAGATACATAAAAGGGGTGAAGACAGTATGCAATAAAGGCGGCATCTGGCCTGATATGTTTGCTGAGACCGCAAGATACCTAGCCAGGGCTGGTTTTACCAGCCTCAAAGAGGTTACCATAGGCGGGATTTCAATGTCTGCTAGAAGTATTCTGACCAGCTTAATTTTAAAGATACCTGAGTTAGCTGCTCCAGAAGAGCTAGAGGCTATAATAAGCGAGGTTGGGCAATATGGAGATTTTGGCCTCACCGGGCTAGCGCTCAGGACTGAGGTTAAGGGAGAAAGGCAGGGTAAACCTATCCGATATGTTTATGGTTGTGGTGCTGCTGCAGACTTAATTACCATGTTGCCTGCGGTGCTGGGAGTTTTAATGTTCACCCGGGGACAGATTAAAGGAACAGGCGTATTTGCCCCCGAGAGCATTGTTGACCCGAAGATATTTTTGCAGGAACTAACCAGGGATATACCGGTATGGGAAACTGAGGAGACTGTCATGTCATTATAATACCTCTCTGGTTGCTTTTGGAAAGAAACTTCAGGGGGTAGAATGAATCGTGTTGGCAGTGATAAAGCGTATTGAAGAAGCTATAAAGCAGTCGCGCGGATAAGAAACAAATTATCAGCATTAAGTGATATTGCCTGTTAATGTTCTTTAGTGCTTCGCCCCTTGCTCCCAGTGGCGCCCTTAGCTGAGTCCATCCCACCTCAGGTATAGTTTCATCTTCATCCACTTTCATTTTCTGCTTAAACCCTCGAAAGGAGGAGCTTCCATCGTCTTTCTATTTGGGTATCATTCTTTCGTTTTCACCCTCCATCCCGTCTCCTTAAGCCTCGTAACTAAAATAGTCGCTACTGCAAACACTGAGGCTAGGAAAACGAAGTATCCCGCAAGAGCACCCACGTCGAGAATTACCCCGCCGATACCCATGGCAACACCACCGCCTATCATCGATGCACATATTAGTGTGCCCTCGGCCGTCGCTGCTCTCCCTACGCCAATTCCTTCCATCTCTAAAGGCATAGCGAAGATTAAGGGAAGGGGTAAACCAAAACCAATGCCTGACACAGCCATAATAACCCACGCCGAGGTTATTCCACCCAGTAGCCGCGTGGCTACCAGACAAACCACAATCGATGTGGCAATTAAACCGATTAAGAAAGGCTTTCGAAGACCTACCTTATCAGACACAACACCTCCTATGAATTCAAAAAGTAAAGCCACTATTGCCTCAACAGCAACAGCAAATCCAGCTGTTGCTTCATCTATGCCTTTAAACTGGGTTAATACAGTAGGCATTAAACCAACAAACGCATATATACACCCCATATAGCAAAACACAGCCGCGGTCAAAATCCATAGTTGCCTGACCCTAAAAACATCGCGATAAAGTGCCCAAAAACCTGCCCTCCGCTCGTTAGAAATTGAAACCTCACCCCCTTTTCGCTCTGGAATTACTATCAGCCAGATAATCGCCACTAAAATAGATAGTAGTCCAACAAATCTAAAAGAGCCCTGCCATATTCCTCCGAAGAGGGAACTCGACAAAGCTACCAAAGCTGCTCCTAAAGGAATGGCAAAGGCTAAACCTGTAAAATTGCCCGCGTCGTACGGGACAACCTGCCCAACTGCGACTGATGTAGCATATTGCTTGGGAGGAAAGTATGTCCCGAGAAGCTTAGGTACACTAGCCCATACAGCCCCTATTCCAAAGGCAGCAACTGATACAAGGATTATAAACATTGCTGGGCTAGTGGCGACACCCCTTAAGCCACCGAAGACGCCCATTACAAGCAACCCGATCGCAACAGCTTTTCGGGGTCCTATGTGGTCACCAAGGCGGCCCGTGAAAATAGAGTAGACACCACAGAGTAAAAGCGGAATTGCCATAAATAATGTCGCTTCGCCAATACCAATGTGGAAATCTTCTAACATAAGGGGGATTAACGCAGCCGTACCAGCAAATCCTATAAAGGTCACATAAGTTGCTAGAAAGCACAACCCTAATACCACCCACCTATTCACATCTTTGCTCATCAGTCTGCCTCCTTTATCTCGCTAAAGGTGTGTTTTACTTAGCACAACAGCCAGGAGAAGATCGAAGGTATGTTGCGTTTCCTCTATGACTTGCTAGGGAGTTTATTCCAAATTCCCCCGTGGGCTTACCCGATCTCCTGAGTAGACACTCAATTTAGCCATTTCACCTATATTTTTTCGACAGAGCCAAAGTGCGATTCTACTTATCGCTTGTCCAATAGTAGCACACAAGCTCTTACATATCTCCTGAGTAGCTATTTTAGCTTTCCGAAAAACATAAGTGATTCCCTTAGTTTTCCCCTTTATATGCATGTTAGCATACCTCGCTTTGCGGTATCAATCACCTGGATAGCAGAAACGGTGTGCGCACCATCTTCGGGGGACAAGCGCTCGTAGCTATGGCGGTGATTTACTATCCCGGCTCGCGTAGGTTATTCGGGACACAATCAGCACCAATTAAGCTAGTGGAGGACGACAGTGATATAAAGAGCGTTTACTAATTGGCAATAAATGTCACTCTGACCCTGTACTCTTCGTTTTTGTCATTCTGAAAGAGCACTTCAGCTTCGCTCAGTGTAAACTCCGCGACTGAAGAATCTCACTCAGGATATACTCCGTGAAGGGGAAGAGTCTAAAAGAGATTCTTCGCTACGCTCAGAATGACAGAAAGCGAAGTGGCTCAGAATGACAAATAGGGTTGCTAAACAGTCTCCCGGCACTTGTCTTGCAAAAAAATTTCCTTTAATGTATAATCTATAAACTTAATTATAGGCGAGGTTATTGCAAGCTTTTTTAGATCCTTTTAGATTACTTGAGCATTGGATGACCGAACACTCTAATTAAAATTTAGGAGAAAGGAGGTCATTCAATGAGTTTTCAGGACAAGTCGATCCAGTGCTCCGATTGTGGAGCTACCTTCACTTTCAGCGCTGAGGAGCAAGAGCTTTTCCAATCCAGGGGCTATACTAATGAGCCCAAACGCTGCCCCTCATGCCGCCAGGCAAGAAAGGCAGAGCGATCTGGAAATGGCGACTACGGCTACAGGCCCCAGCGGCAAATGTTTCCCGCAGTATGCGCCCAGTGTGGCAAAGAGACCGAAGTACCATTCGAGCCCCGTGAAGGTAGACCAGTATACTGTAGCGATTGCTACCGTAAAGTCAGACCAAGTAGGTAATACTAAGATTGTTTAGCAACCCATCCCCCTGACCCCCTTCTCTTAGCAAGGGAAGGGAGTCGTCTCCCCCATGTAGGGGAGAGAGGGGTTTCACCCCTCTCTATAAATCTCTTCCCCCTCTCCTTCGAAGGAGAGGGGGATATAGGGGGTGAGGTTAGTAAATACTCTCTAATACTAGGATTTGACCTCAGGACATACATGGGCTGAGGATAATTGGCCGTGTATGTCTCTAGAATGGATGGGGGTGTTATGTCGTTAGAAGTTTCGATACGTGAAGGTGAATCACAAGATTCTCTGTTGCGTCGCTTTCAAAGGATGGTGCAGACGAGCGGAATTTTGCGCGAGGCAAAGGCCCATCGTCATTTTCTATCCAAGGGAGAGACAGCACGTTTGAAAGCGCAAAAGAATGCCAGACGAAGGCATGGTTACGACTAAACCAGAAAGCAACCAATAAGCTAATGTTTCTGGTCGGACTCAGCATAGGTACTTGATGTGAGACAGTCAGCGCTGGGTTACGAAATTAAGCAAAAGGAGCATTAGTATGAAAATCTATCCGGGTAACTTATCCTCTGAGGTAACTGAGGAAGAATTCCGGCAAGAATTTGAGGCTTTTGGAGAAGTGTGACGTCTGTCGACATTCTCGCTCTGATAACAGAGGCGGTGGGCCGTATGGTGGCAGGAGAGGTGGTGGGTTCGGTGGGGGAAAATATAGAAGATACTGAATTGCCGCGTATCATTACATATCGTCAGTAAGTACAACAAAAAGCCAGACTGGTCAGACCACTTGCAGAAATCAAGAAACGGCTACTGATAAGCAAGCAGAAGTCTAACAGATGTTAGTCAAAGTAATAAGGGCAGGGATTGTATACAATCCCTGCCCTTATCTGTGCCGGATGCTGGCTTATTCTAGTCTTCTACGGCCTCTTGCTCCGGCGCGTTCTCAGCACCAGCTACCTCAGAATTCACCATCGAATTCACCATCTTGCTCCACTTGGTTTTCAACCGCATCGTCATCGATTTCGGACTGGTCACCTACTTGCTCTTCGAGTTGGATGTCGTCCGTATCGTTCAGCGACTGAACCACGGTCTGCGCTGGAGAGTTAGTAGGCGGCGTTTGGGCAGAAACAGGCCCCAAGGTAAGACTACTCATGAGAAACCCTGCCGCGAGCACTGCAGCTATCCCAGTCCCGGTCAACACTTTCTTTAGCATTGCTTTTCACCTCCTTTCTTTAGTATTCGATAAGATATCTTCCTTCTTATCGTTAGTTCCAGTTTAGCAGACGAACATGAATCTGCTGTTAACCGAACATGAACGTCAGATTAAACTGACATTTTATATACCCGAGTTTCGTTGTTCATCTTCTATTCATCTTGTTGTAATATAATGATGTTAGTAACTGAGTCGGAGGACTGACCATGAGAATTCTGGTTGTTGAAGATGAAAGACGGCTTTGTAACATCATCAAACGGGGCCTCTTGGAAGAGGGATATGCGGTTGATACTGCATACGATGGTGAGGATGGGAAATACCTTGCCGAAACCAACCCGTATGACCTTATCATTCTTGACATCATGTTGCCCAAGAAAGATGGCATCGAGATCTGCGGGGAGTTGCGGCTGAAGAGGGTAAACATGCCAGTTCTGATGCTGACTGCCAAAGATACTGTGGAGGACAGGGTCAAGGGGCTTGATGCTGGAGCCGACGATTACCTGGTCAAACCCTTCGCCTTTAACGAACTGCTAGCCAGGGTGCGAGCACTTCTGCGGCGGGAAGGACTTTCCAAATCGCCGAGGCTACAGGTAGGAGACCTGGTCATGGATACCCTGACCAGGGAGGTATGGCGGGGTCAGAGAAGTATTGAGCTAACCAGTAAGGAGTATGTCATACTGGAGTACTTCATGCGCCATCCTAACATGGTGATTACCAGGACAATGATGGAAGAGCACGCCTGGGACTACGAGTTTGACAGCATGTCCAACATGATAGATGTATATATTCGAAGGCTGCGCCGTAAGATTGATGAAAGAGGCCAGACCAGCCTGATTCAAACAGTGCGGGGGGCTGGCTACCGGTTGAGGGTAATATGAGGTTTGTCAAAAGCATTAAATTTCGGCTGACCATTTGGTATCTGGTTGTCTTGGGAGCCTTACTAGTCGTCTTTGGCGTGGCAGCATATTTCATGCTATCACACAGCCTGTATCAGAGCCTCGATGATTCCCTAAAGTTACAGGTGGCACAGTTAGAGGGTTCCTTGAAAGTAGAGGATGGTAGCATCGGCTTTCAGGATACTGACCAAGGGGATTTCGGAGCGCAACTAGCCGAGTTGGTACTGCTTTATAGTGCCAATGACAATTTGCTATACCAATCTGGCCCACGAGTGGAAATTACACAGGTTGATACCTTAGTGACACAAGCCCTTGCCGGCCACAGCACACTTGTCACTGCCAAGACTCGGGATGGTCAGGAAATCCGGCTTTATGCTGCTCCCCTCAAAGGCGAAACGGGCATTTATGCTGTAGTGGTTGGCCGCTCAACAGCCGAATTAACAGACGTGCTGGAGAGGTTCAGATATATCCTTATCTTGGCCGTTTTGGCCACGATAGCCCTGGCCGGTGGCGGTGGTTTCTTTCTGGCAAAGCGTGCCTTCAAGCCAGTTGAGCAGATAACCCGAACGGCGCGGGAGATAGAAGAAAACGATTTGAGTAGAAGAATAAAGGTGCGCAGTGAAGATGAACTGGGAAGGCTGGCATCAACCCTGAATCAAATGATTGCGCGCCTGGAGAGGGCTTTCAGTCGTCAGCGTCAGTTCACAGCTGACGCTTCTCATGAGCTGCGCACGCCTCTGGCTGTCATTCAGGCCGAATCCACGCTGGCGCTGCGAAAGAAACGAGCCGAGAGCGATTACCGAAAGTCACTTGGATTGATTTCTCGAGAGGTTTCGCACATGTCGGCCCTGGTTGATAAACTGCTGTTTCTGGCACGCAGTGACACCGGTAAAGAACAACTTAATCTTGAGGCAGTCAACCTCAAGGAGCTTCTCACTGACTTAGCTTCAGAAACAGAAGTGCTTTGCCAAGAAAAGGGGCTTCAGCTCAAGCTTGGTCCACTAGAAAATCTGGTGGTAAAGGGAGACAAAGTAGAGCTCAAACAGCTGTTTTTCAACCTGCTTGACAATGCCATAAGATATACCCCAATCGGCGGGAGTGTAACAGTTTCCGTAGAAAGAAAAAGAGAAACTGCGGTGGTAGCCATTGAGGATTCAGGCATTGGCATACCTGAGGAGCATATACCACATATCTTTGAGCGTTTCTACCGCGTGGATAAGGCTCGCTCCAGGGCTGAGGGGGGCTCTGGGCTCGGCCTATCAATCTGCCAGCATATTGCTGAGGTTCATTGTGGCAGGATTGAGGTCGAAAGTCAGATTGGCAAAGGGAGCACCTTTTCCGTATCATTACCGCTTCCAGAGAGCAGCCAGAGTAATAACGACAAACAAAAGTGAAAACAAGTATTTCAGATTACAACAATTGAGAGGTCATTCCTGTTCGGAACGCAGGGAATACATTGAACAAGAACTTCAGCCGCAGGGAGCTGTTGGCCATCGGAGTTCTGGCTATCCTCGCCATAGCTATTTCACTTTGCGCTCGATGGGAGCTCCGTTTCCCCGGAGACCTATATCTGACACTTCTGGTGCAGTCCATTGATAATGAATTATTGCGCTCATTTATGGAGTGGGTTTCGTACGTCACGGGCGGTTGGCGAGCTGCGGTGCTTGTCGTTGCCAGTGGCATCGTGGTCTGGCTCTGTTTGGGTAGATTGGAAGGTGGTTTGGTTCTGGCGGCAGGGTTAAGTAGCTTGCTCGACTCCCCCATTAAAGCCCTGGTTAACCGCCCCCGGCCAACATCGGCTTTAGTCCAAGTATTCGCTACTGAAAATGGGAGCGGATTCCCCAGCGGACATGCCTTATTTGCTGCTGTGTTTCTAGGACTCATGGCCTATTTGATTATCACTCATCTGCACAAGCGTAGTCTTCGGGTGCTAAGCTTCGCAGGCTTTCTAATGTTGATTCTCTTGGTAGGTGCCTCGCGAGTTTATCTTGGTGTCCACTGGCCCAGCGACGTTCTGGGAGGCTATCTGGTCGGCGCAGTATTTTTGGCAGTGCTAATCTGGTTATACTGTATGAGGCAGTTCCGTCTCGAGGCAAGAAGTGCAAAACAATGGAACAAAGGGCAAAGCTAGACGGTGGATTGTTCATGATCAGTCGCATGTCCCGTTCATAAAAGAGGTGCCCTGAACTCTCAGACTCATCTTGCGTTAGAAAGAGATTACTTTGATGTAGTTCAGATAGATGGGTGACACTTTAACGTATACTAGAGTTATCTTTCACTTTAAGTTTGGAACAGGCTCTGGCAGTTCTTTGTGTCATTGCGAGGAGCGGCAGCGACGAAACAATCTCGAATCCTGAACAGATTCAAAAAGCAAAGGCCTTCATTCCTCATTTTGCATTTTGACTTTCTACGGGATTGCCACGCTTCGCTCGCAATGACAAGGAAGACAAGTGTCACTAATCACGTGAACGAGTACACCTTTTGTAAACTAGATTACTATGTTGTATAATAAGGACAGTATTTCAGGTGTAGATTA
>Ga0315282_10003348_pt1 | contig 28803 bp, 27 predicted proteins | sample YL17G07_20_MG_FD_203693 | JGI IMG/M metagenome (GOLD analysis project Ga0315282, IMG submission 203693) | Sediment microbial communities from Yellowstone Lake, YNP, Wyoming, USA - YL17G07_20 | ecosystem: Environmental > Aquatic > Freshwater > Lake > Sediment | place: USA: Wyoming | collected... | reverse complement strand
GCAAGGGCAAAAGAGAAGATCACGACCATAGCGATCAAGCTCAACTACATCTGGAACATCTTCAAGCTCTACCAGATGGAGATGGGAACGACAGGTGGATGAAAATGTTCATATTCGCATCTACTGGTACTCGTAGACTTATATACGAGTTCTCGTATATTAGAGAACGAGGACTCGGTGATTAGTCATGTGCGCAGAGATCACATCGACAACGGAGGAGTACTTGGAGACAATCTACAGGCTTGAACAGAAGGAAGGGGCAGCAAGGACGGGCGAGATTGCTGCTAATCTCGGTGTAGTCCTGGGAACAGTCACAAATACCATAGAACACTTGGAGGGGGAGGGATTGGTATCTCATGTGCCCTATAGGGGCGTTAAGCTGACCAGTAGGGGTTTGAAGGGAGCGCTTAACGTCATCAGGCGGCACAGACTGTCCGAGAGGTTGCTGACCGACATGATCCGCGTTGGTTGGGCTGATGTTCACACCCCCGCCTGCAGGCTTGAGCATGGTTTAACCGACGAAATAATCAAGCCTTTGGAAAAGGCGTTGAAACACCCCAAAACATGCCCTCACGGGAACCCCATACCCACAAAATGCGGAGGAATCATTGAAGAAAAGTCAGAGCCCCTAACTGCGCTCAACGAGCGAGAAGAAGGCACTGTAGTGAAAATAACGGAGGAGAAAGCAGACCTACTGCGGTACCTAGACACGATGGGCTTGGTGCCTGGAGCATCAATAAACGTTATCGAAAAAGCTCCGTTCGACGGTCCAATAACCCTCAGAGTAGGCGAAGCCAAGCGTGTACTAAGCCGCTCTATGGCATCGATCATCCAAGTCAAGAGAACAACGTGAAAAGGTGGGTTGTTTTATGGAGAGGCGAAGCCGAGAAGGATCTGAGGTGCCTCTGACTGCGCTGAGAGACGGAGAGACAGGAATCCTAACCTCCATAAAAGCCGGGCACGAAAGAGGTCATGGAAGAGGCTGGGGCTTCGAGAAGAGGCTTATGGATATGGGACTAACTCCTGGTGCAAGGGTGACCGTTATGAAATCTGCCCCTTTTCACGGACCTTTAGAGATTCTTGTGAGAGGCTCAAGACTTGCCCTTGGCAGAGGTATGGCGGAGAGAATTTTCGTGGAGACGGAAAAAGAGTGACCAAAAGGAAGTTGGTCATCGCCTTAGCTGGAAACGCTAACGTCGGGAAATCGGTAATATTCAACCATTTGACGGGCTTACATCAACACATAGGCAACTGGCCCGGAAAAACCGTTGAAAGGGCTGAGGGAACGCTGCACTTCAAAGGCTACACAATAGACATAATCGATTTGCCAGGAATATACTCGCTTTCCACTTATTCTTTGGAGGAACTGGTCTCAAGGAGATACATCGCAGTTGAGAGACCAGACGCAGTGATTAATGTTTTGGACGCCTCTGTCCTCGAGAGAAACCTCTTCTTCACCTTGCAGCTTATAGAATTGGAGACTCCGATGGTTATAGCATTAAACCAAATGGACATGGCAAATAGAAAAGGCATTCAAATAGACAAAGAACAATTGGAGAAGCATCTGGGGGTACCAGTGATACCGATAGTCGCGATAAAAGGAGTTGGCATTTTCCAGCTTTTGGAGAAAGCCATCGAAATAATTGAAGAAGGGTACGTGGTAAAACATGCTCAAGTGAGGTATGGAGGAGAAGTTGAAGAGAGGATTGGCAAACTCGCTAAAATGGTCGAAAACATCAAACTTTCGTATCCGCCGAGGTATATGGCAATCAAGCTTCTAGAAGGGGATGAAGAGATAGAGAGAGAGGTCAGTGGGATAGACCCGCAGATAATCTCTACTGCTAAAAATCTCGCAGATGAAATTGAGGGCCTCCATGGGCACTCTTGCTCAACTGTGGTAACTTCTGAGCGGTATGAAATCGCTGGCCGTATTGTTAGAGAGGCTCAGAAGTTGGTTTCTCCAATAAAACCCACATTAGAGGAGAGGCTTCACAATTTCACAACACATAAAATCCTAGGATACCCCATAATGGCTTTTTCGCTGCTTTTTATGTTCTATTCCATTTTCACCTTTGGAGATTTCACTTCTAAGCTGCTAAGCAATTTTTTTTACGGATGGAAACTTATGTTTGAAAGTTTGTTTGGAATAGGAATTGTGAGCAGATTGGTTTGGGGCGGAATCGTTGAGGGGATTATGTCGGGTGTCACAATAGCCTTACCTTACATCGTTCCTTTTTACATCATATTATACTTCTTAGAGGACTCGGGCTACCTTAGTCGAATCGCGTTCTTAATGGACAACGCAATGCATAAAATAGGACTGCATGGAAAGGCATTCATCCCCCTTATGCTTGGCTACGGCTGCAATGTTCCCGCCTGCTTAGGATGCAGGATAATGGAGACACAGAGGGAAAGGTTGCTCGCTGCATTTGTTACGACACTGGTGCCCTGTGCCGCACGCACAGTCATCATACTTGGTCTAGTGGGTAAATTTCTAGGCGTCCAATGGGCCTTGATGCTTTACATTATTGATCTATTGGTAATTTTCGCCCTCGGAAGGCTCGCATTTAGAGTTTTGCCAGGTGAATCAACTGCTTTGATTATGGAAATGAATGACTATAGGTGGCCTCATCTAAAGACCGTTCTCCAACAAACGTGGTTTAGACTGGCCGAATTCATAAAAATAGCCTTTCCCTTAATAATCGTTGGAAGCTTTGCGCTAAAACTTGCAGAAGTTTCAGGTTTATTGGAACCCATGGCGGCCATAATTAGTCCAGTAACAGTCATTTGGCTAGGATTGCCGGCCATTGCGGGAATAACGCTGATATTCGGCATACTGAGAAAGGAGCTGGCACTGATCATCCTCGCCACCCTTTTGGGAACGACCAATTTTGCCCAAGTTCTGACACCAGTTCAGATGATCGTATTCACCTTAGTTGCAATGTTCTACATACCCTGCATAGCAACTATTGCGGCTTTAGCCAGGGAGTTCGGCTGGAGGAAAGCACTATTCATAACGGTATTCGAGGTGATCTTCGCCATTTTTATTGGCGGAATTGCATTCAGAATCTTATCATTCTGAAAAGGTAACGATCCCTCAGGCAGAGCCTAGGGGCTTTTTGCCATTATCGGTTTGAAGGTTCTTGTTAGCGTGCGATGCACATCAGGTTCAACTTGAGAGCTCATTATTAACAGGTGAATTCATCCTGAAACCGTTTGACAGATCTATTGGTTACCCATCCCCATTTTTCATAGACTTGCCTACTTTCATCTGACCGCAAGAAGTCTATGAAACTCTTTACTAATTTTTTATTAATACAGGATTTCAATATCGCCACATTGGTACTGCGAAAAACTTCCAGATCCTTCGGAAGTTCGATCATTTCGCAATGGATGGGCCATACCCTTCCGTATACGTTCCACACGATTCCTGCATCTATCCTGCCCTCACTTCTGCGCCATCGACGAAGCGTATCGAGGCAACCAACGCCGTATTCAACGATCTTGCTGCGAATCTGATCCGTAAGCATGGCCTTGCTCGAGACATCGTCCCATAAGCCCCGTTGGCAGGCCCCTCTGCAAACCAACATCCTCACGTCTTTCTCAGCCAGATCCTGGAGCGTCCTTATCCCTCTGGGATTGCCCTTTCTGACCATGATCATCGATCGCCTATAGCCTACGGTTGCTCTAGTCTCCTTCAGGATCAAATCTTCCGCCTCGATATCATCCATCATATATTCAGCCCCCAAGCATACTAAATCTCCTTCCCCAGCTCTTACTCTTGGAAGCCAGGTTGATGGTTCTCCCGCTACAATTTTGAATCTAACGCCATTCCTCTCTTCAAATAACCTCACGGCTCCATGAAGCGGTATGGCCGGTAGGCCAGTTGAGAAAATCTTAACGAAGGCTTGCTCGCTCTGATATGGCATAGTCACTGTCCTTGGATTATGGAATTGTTTTTATTGTTTACTCTTTCTTTATATAGATTTTCCACATATCCGACCGAAAATGATGGGGCATGTTGGCGAACAACGACATACATCTGTTTATTTACTATTCTTGCCTTATTGGAGGGAGTCGTGACCATAAGGGCAGAACACTTCTAGCCCCAACAGTCTAGACGAACCCTTCCCAGTAACCCCGTAAATCACTGTCTTTACGCCACATGCAGAGCATGTCTCTAATAGCTCAGGTAAAGTTCCATTAGCTGCGGCGCTTCCAGTTATATAAGCCACGTCTGCCTTCCTCAGCACTTCGGAGTTCAGGGCACCATCCAGTATCTCGACTTCGAACTTTACTTTGCCCACGTTTAGGCGGTCCAAGTCCGTCACGTAGAGGTTCTCAGGGCCCAAGACTTTGGCCAAGGCTTTCACATGACCGGGTTGATAGCCTATGTGGGCAACCCTAGCGCTTCCAAACCTAGAAAGGATATGGTTGGCCAACTCTTCGCCGCAAGCCTCTGGCTCCCCCTGCCGACAGTGAAGCGTCCCCTTGATCAAATTCAGCTTGTGAAGTACCGCGTTGAGGGTGGCGAAGAATATTGCCTTCTCCCAATTCTCCCCGTGAACAAACTCCAGCACGTCCCCAACTCGCCCCTCAAACTCCTTTGGGTAACTCGTGAAAGCGTGCCCATAGCCGCCATCAACCTCAGCTTGCAATATCACCTCCTCACCTCTCGCTGCAAGGTACTCACCCGAAGGAAGCTTCAAGCGCTCGCCCGATAGAATGACGCACTTGACCTTAGAAGATAGGAAGTCATTGGCTTTCACGATTCTTGAAAAATCCTCAAACAACTTATCATATATGTTACTCATCACTTTCATTGATAGGTCCTAACCTGATACCCTTATGGCCATGAGTTTCAGTTTTATAAAGACTTCTTTCCCCTCGGAGAGGCCTTGACTCCGACATAGGTTCTGGTATACCGATCAGTATTAATGAACTCGCAAAGCTGATGATCGAGATCACAGGCTCTAAAGTGAAAATGATTCATTCTACGGCGAGGAAAGGGGATATCAAACACATCTACGGCGACATCTCAAGGTCCAAAGCGATATTGGGTTTCGAACCCAAAGTACAATTGGAGCAGGGACAGAGGGAACTCTTCGAGCTAAGATCAGGCATCAAGTAAATAAAAGCAAGAGTATTGTATCAAGGATTGTTTGGATCAGCAATTAGAAATCGAGACACAAGCTTTAACCTAGTATGTGCTAGATTTGGCTTATGTGTAGAAGAACAACCAGACTTGCATGAATTTTTAAATCGAAAGACCAGTAACTCTGGAAAAGTTTCTTAGTCGACTGGCATATTGTCCCAGTCTCGTCTCACAGACTTGAGTTTAACTAAAAGCGATGAAATTAAAAATTTAGGGAGGAGGCACTTAACCTATTCCATGGGCGTGAGGATGGCTATGGAAAATGAGGTTGTGTCTGTGCGCATGCTCGTGGATGAGGTTTGCCTTTAGCAGGAGGTTGATATTGTCAAGCACTTCGTCAGTAAGTCCAGCGCCTGCCATCCTGTGCTGTTCGTCGAGGATGACGCAACTATCAGACGTTACAGCTGCGAGCTCCAAATCGTGGGTTGCCGTGATGATGGTCTTCCCGCTTTCATGCAACTCCCCGAGAAACTCCTGCAGCCAGACCTTTGTACGGGGGTCAAGGTCCGAGCTGGGCTCGTCGAGAAGGAGAACGTCAGGGCTCGCTGAAAGGACGGACGCAATGGCCACCTTCCTCTTTTCTCCCTCGCTCAACGCCTGAGGGCTCCGGTCTCTCAGATCGGATATCCCCAAGAGTGAGAGCGCCTCATTAATGCGCCTCTGCGTTTCGCTTTGGGATAAGCCCAGCTGCAAGGGGGCGAACGACACCTCCTCCCAGACCCGGGGTGAGAACAGCTGGGAGTCGGCATCTTGGAAGACCATCCCGACCCTCCGTCTGAAGTAGCGGGCGAATTCACTCCTGTTGAGCTCTAGGGCATTCTCATTCAAAGCGGTCCCGAAGGCCTTGATGACACCTGATGAAGGGTAGATCAGGCCATCCATTATCTTGAGGAGTGTGGACTTCCCTGAACCATTCGCTCCTAAGACGGCGATGGAATCCCCGGCTTTAACCTTCAGGGAAAAGTCCTCAAGCGCATTACGTTGGGGGGCATAACTGAAACAGACCCTGTCCAGGTCGAACACCAGTTCGCGATCCTGGGTCGAATCAGATCACCATCAGGTTTCGAACCACGAACAGCAGCACACCCAGCGCCAAGAGGAAAAACAGGAAAGCCCAGTCAAAGGGCTGAGAATGGAATCTGGTGATGCTCTTCACCCTTCCATCGTAGCCCCGGGAAATCATGGCCAAGTTTACCCTTTCACTTGTTTCCAGCGAGCGACGGAGGAGCACGCCGATGATTGCACCCAGCCAACTCCTGAACTGTCCTCGCGTGACAGGACTAATGGCCCTACTTTTGAGCGCGAAATGCATTTCTTGGGCTATGCCAACTAGGACGAATACATATCGGTATGTCATTCCCAATACCATCACAAAGGCCTTCGGGACCTTCAGGCTCTGCAGGGAGGCGAGCAAGTCAGTCCAAGGTGTGGTCAAGGCAAGGAGGACCATTAGGGAGACGGCAGCACCGGTTCTTAGTACGAATAATATGGCTGCGTTGACTCCTTGTACCGTAAGGCCGATGGTCCAGGGAGATGTCAGAGGGCCGATGGCCTGTCCCTTGTTCAGGACGATCAGGAGGAGCTGCCCGGGGACAACGAAGTTGAACATGGCAGGCACCACGATGATTGCTGTGAAAAGGGGGACGAAGAGCCAGACCCTCTTCAAGTAATAACTGAATCTGACCCGTGAGGCTACGGCTAGGAGAAGGATGACACCAAGGATCCCCAGGATCCATTCTACATGCATCACGAAGATGATGCACACGATGAGGATGAGCGTGCCGACCAACTTAAAGCGTGGGTCGACGGACTGTAGCAGTCTCTCTCTCCTAGCGTAGCCCTCGGCGTAGCTGGATTCGCTAAAGAAATTCATGAAGTCCCCCATCATGCGATCCACGATGCCTCTTTTGCCGGGATCGGTCGCAGTGCAACAGGGGCAGGGACCGACAGACGGCCCTTCCCTCAACCACTCAGGAATCGTTCGCGATCCCAGCCTTCAAGCGGATACGGTACCAGACGAAGAGAGAGAGCCCTAGAATCGAAACACCGATTATGGCCGCGAGAACATAAGCCAGGCTCTGAGACGTGAAGTCAGTAAGCCCTGGCAAGGTATAATCTATCATGGGAGCTCTGTACAGTTCCTCTAAGCCATTTAGTCCAGCAGGTACGAAGCCGACCAGAGCCTCCAACTCCTTCGCCCCCCATTCAGCAAAAGCCTCTCCCGGAGCTAAGAGCCCAAGCGGAACCAGCACGATTAGGACCCCCAAGAGAATCCAGAGCTTCCTGAAGGGAGAGTGGTTGCTTGTGGCTGGGGACTCAGCCGACGCAATGACGGGTGTCCCGATGGCCAGCTCCGGTATGCCCTTGGCAATTGCAGGCGCCAACAGAGAAGGATCGGAGCGCATGACGTAAGAGACTAGGAAACCGGTCGCTGCCGCTTCCACTATTCCGAAAACTAACATGTGCGAAATCAACATTGCCGGGATGGTTATGCTGATTGGGTACGGCGCATATAAGGGCCTTCCATCCGCTGCAGTATACAGCACTGGCTGGAAGCCCAGCTCTATGGCGCACATGAGGGCCGCGGCATTCAAGCTTATGTATCCAGATAGTGCAGCGGACAGCCATCGTCGACGGGACAGGAGAGGGGCGCGAGTGCTCAGAAGCCTGTAAACGTAATAGCTAACAAAGGACATGACGAAGGCCATGTTCCAACAGTTGGCGGCAAAAGTCGTTATTCCGCCGTCCCCGAACAAGAGGCATTGAATCAGAAGGGCGCCCGTGACGCCGAGCACTCCGAACCATGGACCGAGGGTCAGGGAAAGGATGGCCGCGCCGACCGCGTGTCCAGTGGTCCCTCCCGGTGCAGGGAAGTTAAACATCATTATTACGAACGAAAAGGCCACTCCGAAAGCAAGCAGGGGTATCTGTCTGGTCTTGAGGCTTTTCTCAACCTTCTTTGATGCCACATACCATATGGGCATCATGATGATGTAAAAGAAAATGAAGGTCAAAGGACCAAGGTAGCCGTCCGGAATATGCATGATGCTCCTAGCCTCCCTTAGTAACACTTTTTTCACAATTGGTGTTACTCATGACAGAGACTTACTTTCCCGAAGTATTAATACTTTTCGCAATCAATTGAGTATAGTGGAAGTACGAGTGGACAAAACCTTAGATGTTCCGGAAGCGGTACGCAGAACCTCTAACCGTGTCCTCTGATTTTTGCCATACGATTGGCAATCAGGGCAGCTATCGCACCCGCTGGAATCCCACCGTCGATGTTGACGACAGCTAAGCCGAGCGAGCATGTCTGAAGCATCGCCGTTAGCGCGCCGATCCCTTTCTCTCCAAGGCCGTACCCAATGGAGGTTGGAACGCCTATGACGGGTATATCGACAAGGCCCGCGACTACGGACGGGAGAGCCCCCTCCCTTCCTGCAACCGCTATGATAACATCTACATCTTTTTCCAACATCGCCTTCAGGTGTGGGAATAGCCTGTGAATACCAGCCACTCCTACATCATAGGCGGTAACGACATCGCAGCCCATTCCTTCAGCGATCATCTTTGCCTCCTCGGCTATCGGAATGTCCGATGTCCCAGCCGTTAGTATCCCGACCTTCCCACCGGTTGACTGGATCACAAAATCCTTCTTCCTCACCACCACGGTACCAACCTTCTCATTGGCATTAAAAAGGACATCACCTTGGACGTTCATCCTGATAACCTCTATCTGCTCTATTTTGGCTCGGCTTATCATTGCGATGCCATGTTCGTTCAGCATCCCTAGTGCTATCTGAGCAACATCCTCTGCCCTTTTACCCTCTGCTAGTATTACCTCGGGTATTCCCTTTCTCATCTCGCGCCCCACATCTATTTTGGCCAATGTGCCGATCTCCTCGACCGTCAAGATTTTGAGGAGCCTTTCGGCTTCATCCAAGGATATCTCTCCACTCATGAGCCGCTCCAGAACTGATCTCACAGCACAATCTCCTAGGCATAACGTATATTTAGTCAATATATTTCTATCTTACATATTGTGCTCAGAGGAAGAGTTCAGGTTGTCTAACAACCAACGAGTTGCAGTCATAGATTGCCAAATCGCTGGAGTCTCGGGGGACATGCTCCTTGGGGCATTGCTTGATATCGGGGCTTCAACTTCAAAAGTTGTCGATGCAATAGAGTCCATCGAAGTTCATGCGAAAAGTAGTAAGAATATACATGTTGCAGTATATGATGTAAATCGAGGAGGAATGCGGGCGAAAAAAGTAAATGTTGAAGCTGAAGAGCCGAGTGAGATGAACGGCACAGAACTTTTAGATATTACTATGAAGTGCGTAGAAGGGCTCGAATTAACGCAGGAAGCCAAGCAGTTCGCATCCGAGTCCATAAACTCCTTGCTGTTCGCTGAGGCGAAAGTTCATGGGAAGTCCGTTGAGGACATTCACCTGCACGAGACCGGGTCCGTTGACACAGTGGCGGACATCGTCGGCACAGCAGTTGCAGCAGATGATCTGGGCCTTTTCAAAGCGAGAATCTACTCGACACCCGTCGCCGTTGGAGGGGGGCAGTTCACCTTCTCACACGGCACGATTACGAGTCCTGCACCCGCCACGATCGAAATGCTACGCGCCAAGGGTTTTTCATTAGTAGGCGGACCTGTTGAATCAGAGCTGGTGACGCCAACTGGGGCAGCTCTCCTCGTCAACTTGGCCCATGAGGCCGTACGCTTCTACCCCTTGATGAAGCCAACGCTCCTAGGTTATGGTGCCGGAACAAGGGATTTTGCGGAAATGCCAAACATCCTAAGAATCACGCTGGGCGAGTCTCTCGATTATCAGCCATTGAGGGATGAGATCTCGGTATTGGAGACGAACCTCGACGATGTGACTGGAGAGGTCATTGGATACGTAGTTGATAGATTATTACAGGAAGGCGCCAAAGATGTAAGCATCATCCCCATGTTTACAAAAAAGAACAGACCGGGCCAAATCCTCAAAGTAATAGCGGACAAGACTAACGCTGAACACCTCATACAAATTTTGATGATGGAAACGGGGACTCTTGGTGTCCGGATATGCCCCTGCGAAAGGCACATCCTTAACAGGGAATCCATCCAGATAGACATAATTTTGGGTGATGTTAAGGAGATAGTCAATGTGAAAGTTGCCAGAGATAGTCGGGGTGAGATCCTTCAGATAAAGCCAGAGTATGACGACGTCAAAAGAGTTGCAGAGAAGACCAGAAAGCCCATAGTTGAAATAATGGAGTTAGTTAAGATGAAAGCAAAAGGGGTTCTGCTGAAGAGATGAGCCGCATCAAGAGCTTTGAGGAAAAATATGAAGAATTGAAGCGCTTTGTCGAGGAGAAAGGAAGAGACGGGGTAGTAATCGCCTTTTCTGGAGGGGTGGACAGCTCAACCCTTGCAGCTATCTCTCATGATGTGTTGGCAGAGAGGGCGGTAGCGGTAACGGCGAGGTCTCCAACATATCCTGCTGAGGAAGTGGAGGAAGCCAAGAGGGTAGCGGAGGAAATAGGCATTGGACACTATGTCATAGAGACAAATGAGCTGTCAAACGGGGACTTCGTTAAAAACCCAGAAGACCGCTGCTACTACTGCAAAAGGGAACTACTGGACCACTTGCAAGATTTTGCGAAAAAGCACCGATTCAAAGTGATCTTTGAGGGCACTAACTTCAGCGATCTAAGCGGTCATAGACCCGGCTTCAGAGCCATTGGAGAAAGAGAAAATGTCTTCAGCCCCTGGGCGGAGACTGGATTCACGAAGGAGGAGATCAGAGGATTAGCTAAGAAACTGGGGTTGTCAGTCCACGAAAAACCTGCGCTCGCATGTTTAGCGTCGCGTATTCCCTTCGGTGAGCAGATTACGGAGGAGAGACTCAGTAGAGTTGGAAGGGCAGAGCAACTAATCAAGAAGATTAGTGGAGTTCGACAACTTCGAGTTCGAGACCATAACGGATTGGCGAGGATAGAAGTGGATAAAGGTGAAAGAAGTCTACTCTTCAACGTTGAAACTATGGACAGGATCAATAAGGAGCTCAAGCTACTGGGTTTCAAGTTTGTTACAATGGATTTGGAAGGCTATAGAACTGGAAGCATGCTTGAGGGCGCTGACCTAGAAAATTCTTGATAACTATATCTTGCTTCTGAAATACACTAAAGCATGGTAATGTTCAAAACATTAGAACAAGAGGTCGAGAACTTAGTTGCCAGTGTTCCAGTAGCTTCTTTAAGATACCAACGGCATCTAGTGAAAAGGGGAGTGTAAGATCTGGAAAGAGGCTCAGTTATTCCTTCGCTGCTTCTTAGGGAATATTTCTAAGTGGATATACTTTCAAGGGTGTCTTGATCTTCTGCGACAACGAAGGTAATGAGGTTGTAGCCTCCAATCGTCTTGAATATGTGGACCACTCGTGGGCATTAAGCAAGGCCGACACTTTAATTGCGTTCTTATCCACGAGTTTCTGCAGTCTTTTTTTGGGTTCCTATGCTCGTGTACCCGACGATTTTGGCTAATTCCTTTAATGTTGTTCGGCCGTTCAGCTGAAGCTGTGAAATTATCTTTCGGTCAACCTCATCCAAGCAGTACACCAGTTTAGATTCATAAACAGAAAGTATTAATATAGTTTTGAAATGATTACCTTTAGATAACCGTGGGTCCGATTGCTTGGTATGAAGGTCATGATAAACAGAAATCCAACCACCCAATGGCCATGTCATGAAGCTTAGAATCTCTATGACGAGCTTTCAGCCCTTGATAGCTCGCGCGCTGGAAGGTCGCATTTCCTCTGATAACTGTAGGCAGTCTCGCTGTTAAACTACTTGAGGTTCTCAATCTTCTGAAGCCTATTGGATACCTCCTCAGCCTGGTAACCGTTGCTTGGCTGGGGTTGCCGTCGGCCAATTAGTTAACAATAGAAACATTTAATAAATATTTTGTTTATTTAATTAACTCATGAGCTCGAAATTAGATCTAGATAGTGTCGATTGGAAGATGCTGAGCGAGCTTCAGCTGGACGGGCGGAAGACCTTCAAGGAGTTGGGAGAGGCGATTGGCTTCACGGGTCTGGGTGCCAAGAAGAGGGTTGAGAAGATGCTAGAGCAAGGGGTCATCCGCATCTCAGCTTTAGTCAACATTGAAATGCTTCACATGTTCTCAGCGATGATCCTCCTTGAGGTAGAAAGCGCAGAGGCCATGCGTAAGACCCTTGACCGCTACAGGGAATGCCCCCGCGTCATCAACTTCTTCAAAACAATGAGTGGTTACAACCTCATAGCCCTCGTGTTAGCGGAAGACCAAGGCACCCTTGAAAGCGAGTCCATGGAGAAGTGTTCCTTGAGAAGTGGTGAAGGGATTCGCAGATCCGAGTTCTACCCCATAGGCAAAGTCCATCACTCCACGTTTTTACCGTTACGAATATATATTCAAAATAAGGAGAGGCATATAACGCCCTGTGGCGTTGATTGTAGAGGCTGTCCCTCTTTTCAGAATCAGAAATGTCTCGGATGCCCCTCTGTGAGCGGTTATAAAGACCCGCTCGGAAACAAGGTTCACCTATTAACAGATTTGAAGATTCTTAGTGGTGACATCTAGTGAGGATTATAAAGACGACCAGAAGCATATGCCCAGAATGCTTCAAGGTAATAGATGCAACCCTCTACGAGGAAGACAACCAAGTCCTCATGAAAAAGGAGTGTCTAGAACATGGATTGTTTGAGGATGTCTACTGGTCAAGCTTCGAAGAATACACTAGGGCGCAGAAATACTCCATCATAGGCGAGGGCGTTAAGAATCCTCAAACAAAAACGGTTCACGGCCACCCCTTCGACTGCGGACTATGCCCAAACCATAAATCTGCCACAAGCCTCGCCATAATAGATGTAACCAACAGATGCAACTTGCGCTGCCCTATCTGCTTCGCAAATGCCGCCGTCGCCGGCTACGTCTATGAGCCTACAAAGGAGCAGATCGGAAAAATGCTGCAAACCCTCAGGGAGGCTAAACCAAGTCCCGCCACCGCGCTGCAGTTCAGTGGCGGAGAACCAACCGTAAGGGAAGACCTTCCAGAACTTGTGAAGATGGCTAAAGTTGCCGGTTTCGACCACATCGAGGTGAACTCAAACGGCATAAAGCTGGCTGAGAGCGTTGACTACTGCCGTTCACTACTTGACGCTGGTGTCAGCACCTTCTATCTTCAGTTCGACGGCGTGAAGCCTGAGGTCTATATCAAGACGCGAGGTCAAGACCTTCTTGCGACTAAACTTAGAGCATTAGATAACTGCCGTAAAGCAGGTCTAGACAGCGTCGTACTAGTTCCAACCGTTGTTAAAGGAGTTAACGATAACCAGCTAGGCGCTATAATTGAGCTCGCTGCCAAGAACTTCGATGTTGTCCGCTGCGTCAATTTTCAGCCAGTCTCAATAACTGGGAGAATCGACTATGAGAAGCGGAAGGAGATGAGGATAACGATATCTGACTGCGTTAGGCTTATTGAAGAGCAGACTGGAGGCCAAGTTAAAACCTCTGACTTCTATCCAGTGCCCAGCATCGTCCCAATCTCCCAAGCCATAGGAGCCCTGAAGGGAAGAAAATACGTTGAGTTCACTGTTCACGAACATTGTGGAATGGCCACTTTCCTGTTTGTAGAGGATGGGAAGCTGGTCCCAATAACCAGATACGTTGACGTTGATAACTTCATAAAGTCCATGGAAAAGGTGCGTGAAGTAGCCTTAAAGGGGGCAAAAACAAGGGCGCAGCTTCATATGATCTCAGCCTCCCTTCGCCACGTAAAACTTGGTCTGCTAAAACAATTGATAGGCTCCGTGTTCAAAGAAGGCTCCTACGATTCCCTAGGCAACTTCATGAGAAGGATTCTCATGGTTAGTATGATGCATTTCCAAGATCCATATAACCTAGATTTGGAACGATTAGAGCGATGCGGGATACATTATGCTGTGCCTGATGGTCGGATAATCCCCTTTTGCGCCATGAACACCATTTATAGGTCTAAAATTGAGAGGGAGCTAGCGTTCCCACGGAGAGATGGCGCAAGAAACGTTAGTTACCAAGAACAGCAATGCCTTGAATAACGCATCAATACCTCTCAATGCGTGGACAGGAACTTTGCCGAACATGTAGGTCTTCTTGGCCCCGAGTCTCAATGACGTTTGCCCGCCGGATCTTTCTCTTATCTTTTCAATTTACTACCTCATGGTTCTGTCGAAAATTGTTACAGATGCAAGGATTACAACTAAATCAGCCATTGACTTTAACCTTCTACTAATCTGAGGGCTTCCAACTCGGCCGGCTCGATGTATATAGGCTCTGGATTCCCTTGAGGGCTGGGAGTGAATTTGTCTGTTGTTGAATCCTTCTCTATGCTAATCGGCTTCGGAAGTCGCCCTATTCTGTCTCGTCTATGTCGGTATCTCCATCCCAATTTCGATCACTACATAGTTGTGACCACAACACTTGTATATTTTGTGTTCTGAGAGGTTGATAAAGGTTGCAGAAATCATCTGCGCATAGAATTTACTCGAAGGAACAGATTGTGGCTATGAAATGTTTGCAATGTTCAATGACATCCTATAGTTAATGATATTTAATAAAGTGTGCAACGACCTGAACCTTGGAACCACTGCCGACTTGACGGCGTCATCCATAATGATAGCAATGCTAAGCGGAGAAAGGCCCTGAGGGAACTAAGACTCGGTCTACGGATGAACTCATGCCGTAGTATGATAACGGATACAACCATTTGGCACGTGTTCATCTGTACTTTGTACTAGAATAGGACATCTGTTCCTGCAGTTTCCACATCAGGAGTACAAATGCTTGACCAGCAACAGAGGCTATGGCGACCAGATCCCTCTTTGACTTGGAAACATCGGGACAATAGCTGCAACGCACACGGCCCATGCGAGGGATCTAGTTGAGAAGCTTACGGAGAGATATGGGAGAGATCACCCACTGAACGTCGGAGGGGAATTCGTTTATGTCGAAGCCCCACACGCGAGGCTCGTTTGCGGGATCAAGCCCAGAACGCTTGGGGACCTTGAGGAGATAGTCGAGTACTGCGAGAAACAAGTTACTGGCCTTCTTTCATCGACCCACACGGGACAAGAAGGGGACAACATCGATTTTGAATCAAAGGTCCTGCATGCGGGAATGATAGACCATGTGGCTATGGAGGCCGCGGATACAGCACAGATATCTGCCCTTGGATTCCCCAAAGGCGATCCCGAAGCCCCCCTTGTTGAGCTCGGTCTCGGTGCCGTTGACATAAGTAAACCCGTGATCATGTGCGTAGGCCATAATGTCATCCCGACTTCGGGCATCGTGGACTACGTTACGGCTAACAATCTAACAGGAAAGGTCGAGGTCGTTGGATTGTGCTGCACCGCCCAGGACACCACCAGATATGCCCCGAGGATCGCGAAGGTCGTTGGACCAATTTCGTGGCAGCTCAGGTTCATCAGGACAGGTGTTCCCGATGTCATAGTGGTGGATGAGCAGTGCGTTAGAACTAACCTTAAGGAAGAGGCGGCGAGGATAGGGGCTGCGATCATAGCGTCGAGTGACAAGGGATGCCAGGGATTCCCAAACCTCACCGACAAGGGAGCAGATGAAATAGTGAACCTGCTCACTGGGAGTAAGATACCAGGGGCGCTGGTACTCGAAAGCGGAAAGATCGGAGAAGTTTCAGTGAAGGCAGCGATGAAACTAGCACCTCAGAGGCTCGAGTTCAAGAAGCTCCCGAGCATCGAATGGCTGAATTCGCAGGCATCGAGGTGCAAGCAGTGCAGGGACTGCGAAAGGGCTTGTCCGAACTCCCTGCCCATTGCCGAGGCCATCAAAGCTATACAACAGGGGGTAGTTGAAAAACTCTCGAACCTCTACGATGCATGTGTTTCCTGTGGAAGGTGTGAGTCGGCTTGTCCGCAAGACCTGCCGATTGTGTCCATGATGAACAAAGCCGCTGAGAGGAGGATAAAGGAGGAGAAGTTCACCCTCAGGACAGGAAGAGGGCCCATAAGGGATACTGAGATCAGAAAGGTCGGAAGGGATATCGTCCTCGGAACCATACCTGGCGTTGTGGCCTTCGTGGGATGTGCCAACTACTCCGACGGCGGGAAGCAGCTCGTGGAAATGGCCGAGGAGTTCATCAAGAGGAGGTTCATCGTTGTAGCATCCGGATGCGCTGCAATGACAATAGGGATGTACAGGAACAGCGAGGGCAAGACGCTCTACGAGGAATATCCCGGGGACTTCGACGCTGGATGCCTTTTGAACGTTGGCTCGTGCGTGTCCAATGCACACATAACTGGAGCTGCGATAAAGATCGCGAGCATATTTGCCAAGAGGAAACTTGCGGCGAACTACGCGGAGATTGCCGATTACATACTGAATAGGGTCGGAGCGGTGGGCATAGCGTGGGGGGCGATGAGCCAAAAGGCTGCGGCCATAGCTAGCGGATGCTGGAGGCTTGGCATACCGGTAGTGGTGGGCCCTCACGGCGCGAAGTACAGGAGGATGCTCCTTGGCAGGAAGGAGAGGGATGAGGACTGGGAGGTCTATGATGCTAGAAGTGGCAAGAAGATGTACGTCGGTCCGGTTCCCGAACATATATTCTACGCGGCTGAGTCGAAGCAGGAGGCGATCGTCACTGCAGCGAAGCTCTGCCTAAGGGCTAACGACACTGCCCAAGGAAGGGCAATTAAGTTGACGCACTACATCGACTTATACAGGAGATATTACGGGACACTCCCGGACGACCTTCACCTCCTCGTGAGGGCGGAATCCGACGTGCCCATAACGATGAAGGACGAGGTACTGGAGCTCCTGAAGGGGAGGGAGTGGACGGATAAGGCGATCCCGGATCCGACTCTCCTGAGCGAGCAAGTAAGGGGGGTGGAGAAGTGATGGCTGAACCATGGCAGAGGGCCGAGACGCCTGGACCCGTAAAGGCGATACTCGTCAACAGCCACGAGACTGCGGCGGATCTGCTTGGCAAATTCCGACATCCAGTAGTGGCCATCAGCTCGCAGATACTCGAGCCACACGTTGTCGAAGTCGTCGAACAAGTGGAGAAGGTATGTAGGGCTGTCAACGCATGCATCGCATCATCTTCATCGAGCATCTTGGAAAGGCTAAGGGGGGAGGGGTTGAATGTTAAGCCCTTTGCTCTGCTCGAACTGGCCGATAGGCTCAGGGATCCCTCATGGATGGGACTGGATGGGGAGGGCCAACACGACTTGGCCATACTCTTGGGATTCCACTATTACTACTCCTGGCTTATCCTCTCAGGACTGAAGAGCTTTGCTCACGGGCACCTTAAGACATTTAGCCTAGACCCATACTATCAGCCAAACGCATCCTACTCACTGCAGAACTTCGTCGTAAAGGAGAGATGGGTAAGTTTCATGAAGGATGTCGCAAAGTCATTGGAATCGAAAAAGAAGGAGCACACCTGAGGGAGTGAATGATAATGTCAACTCGAAAGGGAATGTTCGCCGACATACCGGTTGAGGTCGGACCACAGTTCGAGGGCCAGAGGGTTAGAAAGGAACAGATGTACGTTGAGCTTGGTGGCCCTAAGGTCGACTGCAAATGCGAACTTGTCAAGGTCAAGGACCAAAGTGAAGTCGTGGATGGGGAGATAAAGGTCATCGGACCGGATCTGAAGGACTTGAAGGAGAACGAGTCCTATCCATTCGCGATATATATCGAGGCCTCTGGGGGTAAGATAGAGAAGGACCTTGAAGGCGTACTCGAGAGGAGGATACACCAGTACAGCAATTACATAGAGGGATTGATGCACCTCAATCAGAGGTACGACATCTGGATCAGGACGAGTAAGGCTTCATTCAAGAAGGGGATGGACTCATTCACGTACTGGGGCAAGATACTGCACAGGCTATACAAGGCAGAGTTGCCCATAGTCGAAAAGATGCGCGTCACATTCATCACGGATCCTCAGAAGGCTAAGGAATTGTATGCGGAAGCTCTCTCCATATACGAGGCCAGGGATGCGAGGGCCAGGGGAATGAGGGATGAGGACGTAGACATATTCTACTCATGCGTCCTATGTCAGTCATTCGCACCAACGCACGTCTGCATAATAACGCCGAACAGATATGCAAACTGCGGGGCGATAAGCTGGTTCGACGCAAGGGCTTCTGCAAACGTTGACCCGAAGGGATCGATCATCCCAACTCCGAAGGGGGAGTGCCTCGATCCCACGAGAGGGGAGTATACTGGCACGAATGAGATGGTAAGCAAAAGGTCCCAAGGGGTGATTCAGCATGTGAGCCTCTACTCCGCTTTTGGCACTCCTCACACATCCTGTGGATGCTTCGAGGCAACGGCCTTCTACGTGCCTGAGGTCGACGGACTCGGAATAGTCCATAGGAGCTTCAAGGACAAGACGGTCATCGGTCTTCCCTTCTCAACAATAGCCGACTCGACGGCCGGTGGAAGGCAGGTCGACGGCTTTCATGGCCTTTCAATAGAGTACATGAGGTCGAAGAAATTCCTTCAGGCGGACGGCGGATGGAACATAGTTGTCTGGCTGCCAGTGGAGCTGAAGGAGAGGGTGAAGGACGCGATACCCAAGGAGCTATTTGAGCTCATAGCTACGGAGAAGGATGTGTCAACGCCTGATGAGCTGAGGAAGTTCCTCGAGGAGAGGCACCACCCGATAGTGGAGAGGTGGAAGAAGGTCGTGGCAGTAGAACAGCCACCCCAGGCCATTCCACAGGGCGAGGAGGCGGGGCCTCAACCGACGCCCCTGGAGGCTGCACCGGAGATCTACCAAGCGAGTGCATTTCAAACCCTGGGGGGAATTAAGGTGAGCATGGAGGGTGTTAAGGTCGTAGTCAAGAAGGCCGTGCTCAGAAAGTTGGAGGAGGAGAGGACAAGATGAGTGAAGAGGTAATGGAAGGCGGAGAGATGACGATGAAAGAGATACTGAGAACACTGGAGATATATGACGAAGTGGAACTGCAGGATGTGACGATACACGTCGATAGGCTTTTGCTGAGGAGGACTAAGGAGGGTGTATCCGTGATCGAGGTGAGCCAACGATGAGCGAGGAGGAGAGAAAGGATCCAAACAAAGCATTAGCCGATGCGCTACTAAAGGCCCTCCGGAGATATGGCGAAGTCGAACTCCAAGACATAACATTGGAGATCGAGAAGCTCGAGATGCTCTTCAGCGGCATGGGCGTTCAACCCCGCGTCATCGCCGCACAGCAAGGACCAGCGACCATCCCCGTGGCAAAGACCAAACCGGGACTGGCGAAGATCGGATTCGTCCAGCCAAAGATGAATTGGACCGGTCAAATAGCCGAGGTTAAACTGGGAGCGACCAAGGGGGAGGGCGGCACTAGGGACAGGAGCTACATCATAGGGGGTGAAACTGCACCGGCCTTCTATCTATCCGAGAGTCCGGAGAAGGCCATGCCCCATCCTCCCGTGTTTGCCCTTGATGTCTTCGATATGCGCATATCCCTTCCAAGGGCGATCAGGAACGCATATGGCGACGTTCTGAACGACCCCGCTGAATGGGCTAGGATGGCCGTGGAAAAATTCGGGGCGGACATGATAACGCTGCACATGATCAGCACAGATCCGAGTGTAGCGGATGCCCCAGCGAGTGATGCGGCAAAGAAGGTCGAGGATATACTCCAGGCGGTTAAGGTGCCGATATGCGTGGGTGGCTCTGGAAATCCTGAGAAGGACGTTGAGGTATTCAGCAAGGTCGCAGAGGTTGCGGCCGGCGAGAGGATACTCGTGAATTCGATCAACATCGACATGGATCTTCCGAAGGTCCTCGAGCCAATAAAGAAGTATGGGCACGTTGTGATAGATTTCAGTCCGATGGACCTCGACAAGGCCAGGCAGATCAACAGGAAGGTCTATGATTACCTCTCGAAGGACATGATAGTGCTGGACATGAATTGCGCGGGCATAGGATATGGCCTGGACTATGGATATACGGCCAACGAAAGGGCTAGGTTAGCAGCTCTTAGAGGAGATGAGGAGCTGCAGCATCCGCTGAATGCGGGTGTCAGCAACTCGTGGGCGGCAAGGGAGGCCTGGATGAAGATGGATCCATTTTGGGGCGCGAGGGAGGCGAGGGGACCGGTATGGGAGGCGCTCACGGGACTAGCCATACTTCTTGCAGGAGCGGATTACTTCATGACCATCTCGCCAACCACGCCCGCGATACTCAGGCAGTATGTGAACAACATCCTCTCTGGCAAGAGGAAAGAGGGTGCGGTCGCTGACTGGGTTAGCGCCAAACTGAGGTGAAAGGGAATGCCCTGGAAAGCGGTCAGTCCGATAGAGATCTACAAGCTCCTGCCGAGGACTAACTGTCAGAAGTGCGGCGAGGAGAACTGCATGGCCTTTGCAGCAAAGCTCGTGAACATGGAGATAAGGCTTGAGAAATGCACGCCTCTCATCGAGGATCTCACCTACAAGGATTCTTATGGCAAGATATGGGCATTGGTCAAACCACCCGTGAGGTTGGTGACAGCGAAGAGGGGAAGTAAGTCCGTTAACATAGGTGGGGAGTACGTCACATACCGGCACGAGATGACATACGTGAATCCTCCCCCCATAGCGATCGATGTCGATGACGAGATGAGCGAGGAGGAGATAGTCAACAGGGTCAAGCTGGTAGATGGTTTCACTTTCAACTACGTTGGGATGGATCTCAGACTCGACATGGTGGCCGTGAGATCGGTCTCGGATGATCCTGAGAGATATCGCGGTGCTCTCAAGCTGGTCCTGGAGAACTCGAGAGCACCAGTGATCTTGTGCTCATTCAATCCTAAGGTCATCGATGCGGGACTTCGGATGCTCGAGGGCGAGAAACCGGTGATATATGCGGCGACGGTCAGAAATTGGGAGGAGATGTCAGATCTCGCCCTGAAGTATGGTTGCCCGCTGGCCATCTATAGTCCGGGAGATGTCGATGCCATGGCTTCGATGACCAAGACGCTTCTAGAAAGGGGCGTGGGAGATCTGCTGCTCGATCCAGGCACATTCGTTGGGGAGGGATTCGTCGAGACGATGGGGTCATTCGTTGCATTAAGGTGGAAGGCGTGCGAGGGAGGGGACGAACTTTCGGGTTTTCCGGTCATAGGCGTGCCATTGACGGCGTGGCTCACAGTGCCAGGTGATCCGGATGAGAAGGCCAGGTGGGAGGCGGTGACAGCTGCATCGCTGATTATCAGACACGCATCCCTACTGGTCATGCACAGCATCGAGGGCTGGAGCCTTCTGCCACTCGTAATGCTCAGGCAGAACATCTACACAGATCCGAGGAAGCCAATAGCCGTGAAGCCCGGATTGAGGATAATAGGCAACCCAGATGCTTGGTCACCGATATTTGTAACCGGGAACTTCGTCCTCACATACTACCTAGTTTCCGGGGATATCGAGTCGGCCAAGATCGACAGCTATCTCCTAGTCGCCGATAGCGAGGGAATGGCCATAGATGCCGCAGTAGCGGGCAAGAAACTCACATCCGATAAGATAGCAGAGGCCCTTAAGGGAAGCGAGCTCGAGAAGAAGGTGGAGCACAGGATCCTGGTCATACCGGGCAAGTCCGCAAGGCTCTCCGGCGAGACCGAGGATGTGACAAAGTGGAAGGTCGTCGTCGGACCATCGGAATGCTCCGAAATACCATCTTTCGTAAAGGACAAGTGGCCAGCGATACTCGAGGAATGGAAGAAGGAGCAGGCAGGGAGTGGCTAAGTCAGTAGCCGTATCAGTCTCGGGCAAGGGGGGCGTCGGAAAGACAGCCATCACCTCCCTACTGCTGAGAGCACTTGTCAAGAATGGCAGGGGATCAATCCTCGCCGTAGATGCCGATCCCGCTACAAATCTCCCCGAGACGCTCGGGGTCAAGGTCGATAGGACAGTCGGCATGGTCGCGAACGAGCTCAGGAGCAGGATCGCAAAGGGGGATCTTCCACCGGGTGCCGCTAAGAAGGACATGCTCGAAGCCGGTGTCTTCGGAGCCATTGTCGAGGGCGAGAGATTCGATCTCCTGGCGATGGGCAGAACAGAGGGTGAAGGATGTTATTGCTATGTCAACAGCCTTCTAACGGAGATACTGGACACCATATCGTCAAATTACGAGATCGTGCTGATGGACATGGAAGCGGGCTTGGAGCATTTGAGCAGGAGGACGGACAGGGATCTGGAGACGTTACTGATCGTTACCGATCCTTCCAAGATGGGATTGAATACTGCGAGGAGGATTAAGGAGCTGGCCGATGAAGTGCACATCAAGATCGCTAGGGCCCTTCTGGTCGGGAATGCCTTCCCAGCCGAGATGGAGGATGAGCTCCGAGAGTATGCTTCGCGGATAAATGTGGAGTATTGCGGCACAATTCCCTATGATCCGGAAATTGCGAAGTATAACATACGCGGCATACCACTTCTCGAGTTGCCGGACACCTCTCAGGCCGCTAGAAAGGTTGAGGAGATGGCTGTGCGAATGGGATTGTTTACCTGACTAGCCTCTCAGGGGTAGAAGAGAGCACGGCAACTAGATTCATAAGTGATTTCGACTTCACTGGCGCTTTTTCCACCACCTGCTTGGGAAGAGCTCCTCCTTCCCCGGAAAGCTGAAGGCGGCTGTGTATTCGTCCATAAAGTCGACATCTTTCATTAGATCTATGTATGAGACAAGTTTAGCAACGCTCTCGGCATGACCCCTGTGGCTTCTTGAGATGAGGGAGAGGTATGCGCCCGCAATCGATCCATTTCCGATGTAGGCTATGTCGGCCTCTTCGAATTCCGGTATGAGGCCTATTGCCATGGCGCTGCTCAGATTCAGGTTACTACCGAACGCACCGCAGACAATCACCCTCTTGATGTCGTTCACCGTCAGCCTCATCTTCTTCATTATGATGCTCACCGATGCGCAAACTGCGGCCTTCCCGTCAAGTAGATTGGAGATGTCCTTATCCGAGATCGTGATGTCCTCACCTACCTCGGTGTCACCCGCTTCTGCTACTACGTACTCGCAACCATTTTCACTTTCGCGTATGAACTTCGTCTTGATGTTGCAATCCACTTTACCTGATGAGTCCACTATCCCCCTCCTGAACATCTCGGCCAGAAGGTCCATGAAACCAGAGCCGCAGATTCCCTTGGGCTTTGTTCCACCTACGACGCTATAATCGGCCTTCATCGTGATCGGATCGATGGTGAGGCCATCTATCGCGCCATCGACGGCCCTGATTCCGAACTTAACGCCCCATCCCTCAAAAGCAGGACCTGCTGCCGCGGTCGTGGAGATGAACCAGTCCCTGCACCCTATGACGACTTCGGCATTTGTGCCTATGTCTATCAGAAGGGCTGGATCGATGGAATCGTGCAGGCCGGACGCAATTATGTCGCCTATCACATCACCGCCCAGAAACCTGCTTGAACACGGAAGGCAGTAAACCTCTGCGTAAGGGCTGACTCTCAATCCTAGCTCCACCTGTTTGAGTACGATCGGGTTCCTTTGAACAGTAGCACCCGCATTGAGTAGTGGAGAGGCATCGATGCCAGCCAAGAGGTATGTCATCACGGTATTTCCAGCGACGCAAACGTCGATTATATCGCTAGCAACGCATCCGACCTTTGACATGAGGGAAGAGATCAGGCTGTTGAGCGTTTCGATGGCCGCCATCTGAACTTCCTTTGCACCTTCGGCCCTCTCCATCGCATAACCTATCCTCGATACCAGATCCTCACCATAGATCATCTGCTTATTAAATTCGGAGGCCATGCCCAGAATCTTCCCAGTTGTCAAGTCCACAAGGTAGGCGACGACCTTAGTCGTCCCGATGTCCGCAGCGAGACCGAAGCACCTCTCTCCAGTGTCACCTTCCTCAGATGCGATGGCTTTGATGCCGGTCCGATCCCTTTTGATAACTATCGTCAGTCCGGCCGGGTGGGGCATTGCTAAGGCATCGCTAACGCCCTGATCGATCGATATGCCACGATTCCTCATCGACCTTGCGAGGTCTGCCACCTCAGATGGTGGAATGTAGAACTTCACAATTGAGGGATCCAATTCCGTAACGGGTATCTTTGCCTCCAGTTGAAGCCTTTGGCCCTCGATCCTCGATCTTGGAGGGACGAATATCTCGCAGTCTCCAATAGGATATGCAATACATGCAAGAACGTATTGCTTTGACTCATCTCCAGGAGCTGAAGCCTTCCCATCGGGCTTAAGATCGACTTGGCCCCTCTGGACAATTACGGTGCATTTTCCGCAGATGCCTTTGCCGCCACATATGCTCCTTATTCCTATGCCGGCGATCCTAGCGGCCTCTAAAATAGATTTTCCAGCATCGACCCTAAGCCTCACGCCATAGGGCTGGAAAGCGAGCGCAAATTTACCGGAAGGCTTCTCCATCACTGGTCTTCGATGTCCCAAACACGTTCAGATATTCTTTTCCTGTATTAGATTCAAACAGCATGTCCAAAGTCAATGCGCAATGCAAATAGGTATGGGTGACTTGCAGATAATGGGTCGGCCATGAAGATAGCCGTTGCTGGTAAGGGCGGCGTTGGCAAGACGATGATAAGCGCAGTGCTGGCCAGAGTCCTAGCAAGAAGGGGGTTCAGCGTACTGGCCGTCGATGTCGACCCCAGTCTTAATCTTGCGACATCCCTTGGAGTGCCGGCCGAGGTAGCAGCGGGCATAAGGCCCATCTCAGAGGAGACGGAGCTCATCGAATCGAGGGTCAAGACATCTTTCGGTCCGGTGATGAACCTAACGCCCAAGGTTGACGACATAATTGAGAGGTATAGCTTGACCGCCCCCGACGGGGTGAGGCTCATAGCAGTTGGAACTGTTAGGACGGGGGGCGAAGGTTGCCAATGTCCAGAGAATGCATTCCTAAGGGCCATACTTGCCCAACTGATACTCGGTCAGAGGGAAATGGCGATCTTGGACATGGCAGCTGGCCTAGAGCATCTCGGCAGGGGAACGGCGAAGGGCGTAGATCTCATGCTTTGCATAGTAGAGCCGACTATGAAGTCCTTCGATACAGCAGTCAGGATAGTTGGCCTTTCTAGGGACCTGGGGATAAGGAGGGTGTGGGTAGTGGCGAATAAACTCGTCAAGGGGAGGGACGAATCCCTCGTTGAGTCGAAGGCATCGGCAGTAGGCCTTAAAATCATGGGAATCATACCATACGACGAATCCATTGTCGAAGCCGAGAGGAAGGGAGTCTCGCCAATGGATCTCAATCAAGAGGGAGAAGCCGTAAGGGCCATCTGGAACCTCTCGGAGAAGTTCGATGCATGAGTTGCCAAATCTAGAGGGGAAATCGATCTCGCGATCAGCTATCGTCTCATCGATAAGCGCTTTCGGATATAGGCCGATGTTCTCCATCATAATCCATAATCCTTTTGCCGACACTTCCAACAGCTAAACCCGCGATTGTGAGATTGTGAATAAGGTCGCAATTTGGAAGATGACAAGTGATTTACTCTCCCTGCAATTGGTTCTTGTGATTTCAGGAAAACTGAATGACGCACATGGTTCGCAAACCCTGAGGACGACCACTACTTTGCCTGAAGGAGTTAGCATCGCCATATACGGGATATCTGCTCCCATTGGGGCTGTATGATGGCTGCAGTCAAGATGATTACAGCGCAATGAGTTACATCAGCGAGGTCTCAAGATTTTCGTCAGTTCGATAATGCCTACTGGCACCCATGAGGACATGAGTCCATACATCTCTGGTATAGTTCCGAAAGGACATGAGGCATCGCAGTTTCCACAGAGCAGGGATCCCTTGGGATCGGCCTATAACAAGGATTGGGAGAACATGTGTAAGGGAGCCTGTGCTCAAAGTACGAAGCCTTTATAGGTCGTTTTGAATGTATTGCGACCATTAAAAGAAAGTAAGGATGTGCCGAGAAAGGATGATAATAGTTCAACCAAAAAGTATGGACAAGATCCTCGACATGGTCAATGCCTCCAAGTCAATCCTCGTTGTAGGGTGCGAAGGGTGCTCAGCTGTAACGCAAATGGGTGGCGAGAAACAGGCCGAATCCCTTGCGCTGCTTCTCGACCTCTCGTCCAAGTTGGGAGGAGTGGGCCGTAACGTCAAGGCCGTCTCAACTCTCAGGCAATGCGACAGGCAGATCGTCGCATCGACGCTCAAACCCCTAATCGAGGGATACGATTCGGTGATATGCATGGGCTGCGGCGCTGGAACGCAAGTTGTAGCGGACATATTCCAGGACAAGCTCGTATTCCCTGGAATAGATACGAAGTTCATAGGTTCTCATGACAGGGATGCAAAGGCGTTCGTGGAGATGTGCAGGGCATGCGGCGAGTGCGTCATCGACGAGACGGGCGGGATATGCCCAGTTACCAAGTGCTCCAAGTCGATTCTAAATGGCCCGTGCGGAGGAAACGCGAATGGCAAGTGCGAGGTCGGTGGATATGTTAGGAATTGCGCATGGGTCGACATCTACAACAGGCTGAAGGCACAGAACAGGCTGGAACTGTATGCCAAGTTCAGGCCCCCGAGGGATTTCAGGACATGGGTTTCGCAGGGACCAAGGGAGATCGGAGGCGAAAAGTGATGCAGGTATTCAGCGAACTGATGAAGAGGATATCGGAAGGGAAATTTGTTGTGACCGGAGAACTCGAGCCAGTAAAGAATACTGATCTCACGCCCGTCCTCGAGACCGCAGGCCTTCTCAAAGGTCAGGTTGTGGCGATCAACATCACCGATAACCCTACTGCCTTCGCATATCTGAATACCCTTGTGACATCTTACATAATGCAGGAAAAAACGGGCATCGAGGCCATATACCAGGTGACGGTTAGGGATAGAAACAGACTTGCGCTTGTCTCCGATCTCTTGGCAGCTGGCACTCTGAACATAAGGAACGTCCTGACTATCAGCGGGGACTTCGTCTCGGTAGGCGATAACCCTCAAGCAAAGCCAGTATATGATCTGGACAGCACACAGCTCCTCTATCTCGCTAGGAAGATGGTCGATGAGGGAGTTGATCTTGCCGGAAACAAGATCCAGAATCCACCGAAATTCAACATCGGCGTAGCAGCAAATCCGAACGCGGATCCGATCGAGCCCGAAATTTACAAGCTGCTCAGGAAGCAGAATATCGGCGCGGACTTCATCCAAACGCAGTGCGTATACAACATCGAATCCCTCGATAAATTCATAGATGGCATGAAGAGCCTGGATGTTCGAACACCGACGCTTGTGGGCCTTGCGCCATTCAAGAGCATGAAGATGATGTCATGGATGATAAATTTTGTCCCGGGCATAAATGTCCCGGAGGATATGAAGCGCCAACTCGAGGATGCCGGTGCAAAGGGCAAGGTCGCATTCAAGGAGGAGAACAAGAAGATCTTCGGGGAGCTGTGCAAGGAGATCAAGAAGAGGAGCAGGGTTTGTGGCATACACATGATGGCCATCGGATTTGAGGAGGTCATACCCGATATCCTCTCAGAAGCGGGGATATGAGGTGGTCGCTGTATGGCTAAGGCAGCTACGATAGGCCTTACGGGCTGTTCCGGGTGTCATGTGGCCCTTCTGGCCCTGGGGGAGAAGACCCTTGAGGCAGCATCCAAACTCGACATCGAACACTCTTACATTTTGGTTGATAGCAAGGAGATGCCAACCGATATCGATGTCGTCATCGTCGAAGGTGGAGTTAGGACGAGCAGGGACGCAGAGGTCCTTAAGGTGGCAAGGGAGAGATCGAAGGTCCTCGTGGCGGTGGGATCGTGCAGCTGCTTCGGTGGAACTCCATCTCTTGCGAACTCATCGAGGATAGGGAAGCTAGTTGGGGACATCTACGGGACGGGATTCAGACCAGACGAAGCGGCGATACCTAGTGCGAATGAATACGTGATGCCCGTAGGGAAACTCGTGAAGGTCGACTTCGAGGTTCCCGGATGCCCGCCAGAGCCCAGAAACCTACAGGAGCTCCTCGAGGACCTACTTGCGGGCAAGGTCGTCGAGGTACCGAGGTACAATGTCTGCAAGGAATGCGAGATGAAGAGGAACAAACCGACGATACTTGCGGACTATTGCATCGGGTGCGGCAATTGTGAGGCGATTTGTCCTGAGGATGCCATCGTGCTGAAGAGCACTGGACGGGCCGCGATAGATGCCGAAAAGTGCATAGGTTGTAGCATGTGTGTCATAGAGTGTCCGGCAAGGGCGATCGCAATGCCTGAGATGAAGGCGCCCTCGAGGACGAGAATCCCAGATGGCGTTAGATGCCTTCTCGAGCAAGGACTACCGTGCACAGGTCCATCTACTCTTGGAGGATGTGGTGCACCATGCCCGCCCTCTGGCGTAACCTGCGATGGTTGCAGGGGACCATACAGAAAGGGCGTTGAGCAGGGGCTGGCGATGATCGATGTGAGTTCATCGGCAGAGAAGTTAACCATGCCAGAAGTCGGCGGTAGATACGATCTCCAGACCCTGGCATCGCTCTACTACCGATATACCCTCTCGAGATCGATACTGCAGGAGGTCCTGGAGGCATCAGATAGATGAGCTTCAAGGCCAAGATCGAACCGATAACGAGGGTCGAGGGGCACGGGG
>Ga0315282_10003347_pt1 | contig 28803 bp, 23 predicted proteins | sample YL17G07_20_MG_FD_203693 | JGI IMG/M metagenome (GOLD analysis project Ga0315282, IMG submission 203693) | Sediment microbial communities from Yellowstone Lake, YNP, Wyoming, USA - YL17G07_20 | ecosystem: Environmental > Aquatic > Freshwater > Lake > Sediment | place: USA: Wyoming | collected... | reverse complement strand
CGATAGCTTTAAGCAGGCGCAGATGCTGGGAAACAGCAGACTGGCTGACCCCTAGAAGGCTGGCTAGAGCGTTTACACATAGGGCATCCGGTATCTGCTGCTGACAGAGCAACTTCACAATCTTGAGTCGAGTAGGGTCGGCAAGCGCATTGAACAGTGATGCTTGCTCCTCCGTATTGTCCTCTAACAGCTTCAAAAGATTCATATACATATAAGTATCTGATAATATACTAATATATTTATGCTGAAGTTGTCAAGTAGCTTCTAGGCCTCTCATCAGCGTTAAGTTGCGACGAAGCTAAAGCTGTGTTACTTGGGGAAATCCAAAATCCTCAGCCTGGTCTCGTCGGAAAGGGCCTTGAAGACCTTAACTAGTTCCCGCATCAGTAAACTCACTCAAGTTATATTCTTAAATTCGCAATTACGCATATAATGCCATAGCAGGATTATAATCTCAAGAGTTACAAAGTGGCATATTGCCCTTTTAACTTGACAACCTGCTTGATGACGAATAAAATCTCCTGACAACATAAAAGCTGCTTTACGTCGTTGAGGGGTTATGATAAGCGTTGTTATTCCAGCCTTAAATGAAGAGAAATTTTTGTCTGAGTGCCTTGAGTCCTTGAGAAAGCAGGATTATGAAGGCGAATACGAAATCATTGTAGTTGATAATGGCAGCACCGATAACACTGCTAATATTGCCCGAAACTTTGGGGCAAAGGTTGTACCTTGTTCGGAGAAGAAGGGTGTGTCTTATGTCAGGCAGGTCGGCGCTGATGTCGCCTGCGGCGACATAATTGCCCAAGCAGATGCCGATACGGCTTACCCACGGGATTGGCTAACAAGGATAGCAGACCACTTTTATTCACACCCGGATATTGTAGCTGTTGCCGGCAGGTTCATCTATAGGGATCCTCCGTCCTGGGCAAAGTTCGAGTATTTCTTGAGAGACTGTGCCAATAGGTTGGCCGCGGCACTTTTTGGCAGGCCATTCCTTGTCTCGGGGGCAACTTTTGCCTTTCGCAGAAGGGCATTCTTAAACGTGGACGGCTACGAAGTTACATCCTATTCGTCCGACCAATATGGTATTTCTAGCCGATTGAGTAAAACGGGGAAGGTTTCCTATGACAGGAATTTGTGCATCTTAACTTCTTCGCGGAGCGTGAGAAAACCTCTCTTTCTTTGTATGATGGAAGCTCTGGTTCATATAAGCCATTGGGGTACCTACATGTGTAAGTGCTATGTGAACAGCTTTGAGAGATTTGCCAACAAGACAACTCTAAGGCGAGTTACAATCAGGCTATCACCCGTAGTGATGCTCATCATCCTGATTATGTATGGGTACGTCGTACCGACATCACCAGTTTTTGGCAAAGTTTATTACAAAGGAAATTGTCTCGAAAAAGTCGTTGCCTTGACCTTTGATGATGGTCCGAATGAGCCATATACCTCAGAAATACTTGATATTCTTGCCAGCTATAATGTCAAGGCAACCTTCTTCGTCATTGGGAAAAACGTGGAGCTTTATCCGGAAACAGCCAAACGCATGATAGCTGAAGGACATGTGCTGGGCAATCATTCATATTCTCATAATGCCAATCATGCACTTACCGAGTATGGTGCAAAGGACTTGGTAGTGGCGGAAGAGGTCATCTTCGATACTGTTGGCGTTAGGCCCCACCTTTACCGGCCGCCGCATGGCAAAAAGAGTCCATGGGAACTTGAAGAAGTTAGAAAACAGGGTATGATTGAGGTAACATGGAGCATTTCAACCGGTGAGTTGAATGCGGCATCGCCGGTGTCGGTGGCGGAGAAAATTGTCAGTGAAACTCACCCTGATGAAATAATACTTTTGCACGATGGATATGGAACATCCCACAATTGTAGCAAGTCTGACAAAAGTCTCACTGTGGAGGCATTGCCACTGATTATCGAGAAATTGCAGGCCGAAGGATACAGGTTCGTAACAGTACCTGAGCTTCTTGATGTGCCGGCATATAATGATTAGGCATTTGGATGAACCTGGAAGTTATTTTTCAACAGGTCTTCAATTTAGCTGGTACCTTTAATCTTACACTAGTAGTTTTTCTGTTTCTCATCTGTTTGATCGGCGAGTTTGGTGCATCTGTTCCATACCTGCTTGAGACAGTGTGGCTTGTATCTGGATACAACTTCGGCACTGGCGTGCTTCCCCTTTTTGATCTGGTGCTCTTGTGGCTTGTAGCGCAGGTCGGCAGACAAATAGGAGCGACAATGCTCTACCATCTTGGTCGGTTTGGCAGTATGCCTTTAATAAGACTTTACCACAAGCATTTTAAAGCTAGCTTATCGGGCAAGTTATCCGAGAACAATTCTATGCCATTCAGCTTTCTTCGTAGAGTGAACTTTTTATCGCCGTTTTCTATAGCTTTAGGCCGATTATTTGGGCTTCGGATTCCAATAACACTAACCTTAGGGGTCAAGAAGCAATTAAGGGTGCTTTTGGTGGGGATTGTGCTTTCCAGCCTGGTTTGGGACGGTATGTATATTTTCCTAGGTGTGGTTATGGGTGCTAACGTGGTGTTGAAACCGGCCCAGATGATCTTGTACTCATTAATCGGTCTGACTATACTGTATGCAGTGAGCTTCGCTGTGCGCCATTTGTGGAAGCTGAGGACGTCTAAACGGGACGTGGGAGAACAAGCATAGCCCGACACGGATGTTTTTAGAAATCCTAAATTATAATCTCTAAATCCTAAACAAGCTCAAAACCTAAAAATATATAACCAAAATAGCTAAAAATTGATGCCATTCTGAGGAAGCGGAGTGAGCGAAGAATCTAGATTCTTCGCTTCGCTCAGGATGACAGATGTAAAGGATGTGCGCATAGTTGCTAAACATTTGAGAGTTTGGACTTGATTATTGTTTAGTATTTGGGATTTTGCTGGGTCTCATGGTGTGGTGGGCATGGGTTCAGACTCGTAAATCTTTTCCTCCACCAGCTGTTCTTCGGTGAGCCCAACATCGGTTTCGATGTCTCTACCTTCGACCCCCTTAGCCATGATTTCCTTGTAATATTCATGCTGAATGATTAAATTCATTATCTCGCTGGTCCCGGTCCATATCATGGCCAGCCTGGCTTCTCTCATCGCTCGCTCCACAGGGAAGACGTTGGTGTATCCGATGCCGCCGAGAATCTGCATGGCGTCGTTTACTATCTCCCAATGCGTTTGGGTGGCCAGTTTCTTGACTTCGGATACCAGTCTCCTTTGATAACCTGGTGTACCTATGCCGTCACCTATTGTTCTGGCTACAGCGTAGGACAGGGCGCTGACGGCATCGAGTTTGGTTACGCAATCGGCGATTTTGAAGCTAACTCCTTCGAAGTTTCTTATGGTCTGTCCGAAAGCTTTCCTCTTGTTAGCATATCTGGCGGCTATTTCCAGGATAGCCCGGGAGCCGCCTACGCCGCCGGAAAGAAGCCTTTCTGGAACCATCAATTTGTAGAATATCTTCGCCCCCTCGTTTTCTTTCCCGAGTAAATTTTCCTCCGGTACCGGCACATCGCGGAAGACTAACCTTCCTGTGCCTGTACCTCGGCTGCCCATCAAGCCGTAGACATGTCTAACCTCCATGCCCATGTCTCTTTCAATGATGAAGGCGCTGATTGAATTGCGGCCGGCTCCGGGGTTGGTGACGGCGAATACCAGGAAGAAATCGGCGCCTTCGGAGCCGACAACAAAGCGCTTCTGCCCGGTGAGATAATAGTTGTTGCCTTTCTTTCGAGCTACGGTGGTGGCGCCGAAGAAGTCGGAACCTCCTCTTGGCTCGGTGAGCGCTTCGCCAGCCCATTGTGTGCCTGCTATCAATGGTTTAAGGTATTTCTGCTTCTGGGCTTCGGTGCCGAACAAATTCAGCGCTTCGCCGACGATAGAGACCATTGAACAGAGACAGGCAAAGGGTATGCCCAGCTTATTAATCTCTCCTATGTAGAGGATTTCATCCACCCATTTAAGCTCTCTGCCACCGTACTTTTTCGGGAATCTTATACCTAGAAGATTTCTCTTTCCTGCTTCCCTGACAAATTCATAAGGAAACTTGACCTTATCAGCATCCATGTCAAGAATAAGCTGCCGTGGGACACTCTTGACGAAATCCTGCACCTCGCGCTTGAGCTTCTTCTGCTCATCGGTTAAAAATACCTCTAACATTTCTCTCCTCCTTTTGGGTTGGCTTTAAGAGCTGGCCATGTTGAAGCCCCGACTCAACCGATATCCTGATTTTATTCCTTTTTTCAACAAAACGCCAAGGCATGTGGAAATGTCAGATGCAAGGCACCTTGCTTGGTTTTTAAGCCGAGCATCAGTTGGGCACTGTGAACAGTCGGAACATGTATTGCAGCATCTCTTTATGCAGTAACAATATCTGTCACATGAGCCTCTGTCACGCGGACACTATGGTCATGGTTCGCACGTCGGGCACCAAGACTGATCCCAGAACAAGTAGGGAAAGTAATACGGGTACGAATATTCAGGGTATTTGGGGCATGTCGGGCATGTCGGGCAGGTCGGACATTGTGGACATAGCGCCATGCCTTCTTGCAGACCTTTAGTATAGCCCTCGTTGTAGCCAGCATCTTTGCCCCTGCCGTAACCTTCGTCGTATCCAGTGTTGTATCCTTCTAGTTTCCCTTTTTCATACCATTGCTCACATGATCGAGGTATTGTTCCCGGCGGTGCGCAGGCGGAGCCAGCGAGGAAAACTCCAAGCAAAACCAGAACAGTTACCGGTAGCAAGATATATAATGTTAGTCTATTCGTTTTCATCTGTTTCTCCTTTCCTTTGGCCCTATCCTTTTCTCCGTCTTTTCCTTACTTCTTTTTGGTCTTTTTCACTGTAGATTTCTCTTTTGTCTTTGTCCTGGCTGCCACTTTCGTCTTTTGTGATTTGCGGGCAGCAGATTTTTTACCTCGAATGCGGACTTTTCCGCGGGTGAGGAAGTAGGCAGCTGCGAGGCCGCCGAGAAGGACGATAACAATCGGAATAATTATTAGAAGTAGAGGAAGCGGCTTAATGACCTTTAGCTCTATCCCCCCCGGCCCGAGCATGAGTCTGAGCCGCTGGCTATTCTGGCCTTCGATACTCCCGCCTACAGTCACTGGCTCGAGGTAGGTGTTGTTCAGGGTTGAGGCAGCGGCAACTGCATATCCGGTATTTTGAGCGCCCTGGAGCTCCAGGAAATAGCTGCCGAACTCAGGATTGGTGATGAGGTATAGTTTCTTATTGCCGATATTGAATAAGTGGGGCGATACATCCTTCGTCCCGTATGACAACTTTCTTGGTTCCACCTGTCCATCCATGGTAATCCCCATGATATTCTGCCACGTGGAGTATTCTTCGGCTTCTGGCCAGCCGGAAAAAGTGTCAAAGGTGAACTCCGATAAGTCGATGTCGGGTGGATAGAAGGAACGCCTCAAGGTGAAGTTAACATTAGTAGCACCGTGCTCAGCCTGAACCTGCACAGTTATACCCGGCTGTGGTTCACAGGCGATTGCCTCGACGGACACAGTTTCTGTGACAGTAGGTATCTGATTGAGCAAAGCGAAATTGTTACTAAGTTCGTAAGAGCTGAATTCATAATATCCGTCGTTGTTTGATGTTGTGCTCTGTGCTGTGTTTGAAAGATACAAGGTAGCCCCCGGCACGGGCTGCTGATTGGTATCTATAATGTGGCCGGATATAGATGTCATCCGGCTGAAAACGCGAATGTCAGAGGAAGCATTGCCCGTTACTGACATCGACCGGAGACAAGGGTAAGTCTCCCAGTAACAATCTTCGTCGACACATACGTACCTATTGCAATAGTCCCATGTCTCCGCAATAGCTTCGCCTTGGCAAATGAATCTTATATATCCGGGTGTTGATGGCGCTGTCCAGGATAGCGTATATGTTCCATTGGTGGTGAAGTTACCTACCGTTTCCTGGTTGCCACCTGGAAGCTGAGCCTGCACACGAACGTGCGTATTTATTGCACTTGTGCTGACGGTAATGTTAATAGTCTCACCGGTCAGATATATGGACTTATCGGTTGTGAGTGATAGTGAGAGGTATGATGTTTGGAAAGCGGCTTTACTCGGGGCGATTTTTCCACTGGATAAAGTGGCGTTTGTAATGATAGGAACGGATTCCTCTGTAGGGGAATCCAAGACTATGGCATAGCATGGCGCGACCGCATAACCTATTGTAAATAAGCCCAACACCAGAACAGTAAGCCAAATTAATGAATTTAATCTCATCTTCACCTCTGTCTACTTAGTTCACGATTATTTTAGCACATTGCGTCGATGTCATGGCGGCTGCACTTTATTGTCATTGGCCTTTTCCCAAAGGCAGAGCTTCCTCTTTATTCACCAATGTAGCAGCGAGGCTTTAGCCTCGCTGAACTCGACCCTAAAGGGTCGAGTCTACATGTTGTGTGACATACAGGATGCACATTTTGGTTATAGTTTGGTATATAATAGCAACATAGAGTAGCGAGGATTGGGGTTGAAAGGTGCTGGAGTCATATATTAAGAGCGTATATGAAACCGGGAGGAAAGGCGACGCAACCGAGCCAAGCTATTATCAAAGCTTAGTTGAACTTCTCGAAGAATTCGCCGGTTCAGTTGACAAAAAACATATTCAAGTTACCACATTACCCAAAAGGACTGAAGCCGGCAATCCCGACTTCAGGGTCTGGGATGGCAAGCAGAGCATCGTCGGCTATATTGAGGCAAAACCGCCAACCGTAGAAAACCTCGACTTTATTGAGACCACCGACCAGCTAAAACGCTATAGAAGCATATTTCCAAATCTTATTTTAACCAACTTCTTTGAGTTCAGGCGCTACCGCGATGGTCAGTTGGCTGATAAAGTCTCCATCGGGAGGCCTTTTGTTCTACATCAACTAAAAACTATCCCGCCGATTGAAAACCAGGATAAACTATTTAAGCTTCTGGAGCAGTTTTTTGCCTTCTCGTTGCCCAAAACATATTCAGCAAAGTCCTTAGCCGTGGAGTTGGCAAAGAGGACAAGGTTTTTGAAAGAGCAGGTGGTTATAGAGGAACTGCGTGAGGAGGAGGAGAAAGGGGCAGGCTTTATCCTTGGCTTTTATGAAGCCTTTCAAAAATACCTTATTGGTGGTCTAACCAAGGAAGCCTTCGCCGATTTATATGCCCAAACTGTTACCTACGGGCTTTTCGCCGCCCGCACCAGATGCGAAAATGGTTTTAACCGTAAGCTGGCTTATGATTACATCCCGCAGACCATAGGTATACTGCGTGATGTGTTCAGGTTTATATCCTTAGAGGATTTGCCTTCGCAGATGGAATGGAGTGTGGACGATATATCTTCGGTCCTGGCGGTGGCTGATGTCAATAAGATACTGCACCAGTTTTATCACGAAGGCAAAGGCAGCGACCCCGTTGTCCATTTTTACGAGACCTTTCTGGCTGAATATGACCCCAAAGAGAGGGAAAGAAGAGGCGTTTATTACACGCCGGAAGCGGTAGTCTCCTATATTGTCCGTTCGTTGAACATTCTACTCAAGGAGCGGTTTGGCAGGGCGGATGGTCTGGCTTCTGGTTCGGTCACCGTGCTTGACCCGGCGGCAGGCACGTTAACCTTCCTGGCTGAAGCCAGCAAGCTGGCAGTTCAGGAGTTTGTCGATAAATATGGTGAAGGCGGCAAGCAGAAATTCATCAAAGACCATGTCCTGAGAGACTTCTATGCCTTTGAGTTGATGATGGCACCTTATGCTGTGGGGCACTTGAAGATGTCGTTTCTGTTAGAAGAACTGGGCTATAAGCTGCAAAAAGACGAGCGCTTCAAACTGTATCTGACTAATACATTAGAGATGGAGGAGCTAGAGCAGACAGCGCTTCCCGGCATGTCGTCGCTGGCTGAGGAATCGCATCTTGCCGGCAAGGTTAAGAAGGAAACACCGATACTGGTTATCTTGGGCAATCCGCCATATTCCGGTCATTCAGCAAATGTTGGCGAGTGGATTTCAAAGGAGATTAAAGCTTATTACAAGGTTGATGGCAAACCTTTGGGCGAGAAGAATCCCAAGTGGCTTCAGGATGACTATGTCAAGTTCATCCGCTTCGCCCAGTGGAAGATTGATGCCGCCGGCGAGGGAGTTCTAGGTTTTATCACCAACCATAGCTATCTGGACAACCCAACCTTCCGCGGCATGAGGCAGTCGTTAATGAATAGCTTCGATGAGATTTACCTGCTGGATTTGCACGGCAACAGCCTGAAGAAAGAGAGGTGCCCTGATGGCTCGAAAGACGAGAACGTCTTTGATATTCAGCAGGGGGTTGCCATCGCCCTGTTCGTTAAACGTAAAGGGCTGGCAAAGAAGGTTTTTCACTCCGAGCGTTGGGGCTTGCGGGAAGTCAAAGAAAGCTGGCTTATGGCAAACGATGTTAAAACAACCAGGTGGCAGCGAATCCAGCCCAAATCTGAATTTTATATGTTTGTTCCCAGGGATGAGAAACTACTAGATACTTATAATAAATACCCTAAGGTAACTGATATCTTCCCGGTGAATAGCGTTGGCGTGGTGACTTCGAGAGACGACTTCGTAATTGATTTCGAACAAGAGGCACTAAAAAGACGGATTATGATTTTCAGAGATAAGTTACTATCTGATGAAATTATAAGGCAAACATTCAGGCTGAGAGACAATCGGGATTGGAAGATGTCAGTGAAGCGCCAAAAGATTGTTGACGATGCTGACTGGGAAAACAAGGTAACTCGGATCTTATATCGCCCCTTTGATATCCGTTGGATCTTTTATCACCGTGACGCTATCGATTTTGGTCGACCTGAAGTCATGCGCCACATGATGCAGCAAAATTTAGGGCTTTGCGTTGGCAGAGCTGGACAAGTCGTGGGACTTGAAAAACCCTGGAATATTGTCTTTTGCTCACAGTTTATCGCTGACCTCAATTTATTTTATCGCGGTGGTAATGTTAATCTTCCTGTGTACCTCTACCCTGACGTGGTGAAAAAGGACATGCTGGAGTCAGGCGAGCGGAAGCCGAACCTTAATCCCAAACTCATGGAATTGCTAGCTGAGGCTTATGGTGAGGAGCCGACGCCGGAAGCGATATTATATTATATCTACGGCGTTCTTTACGCCAATACTTACCGCAGCAAGTATGCCGAGTTCCTGAAGATAGACTTCCCCAGAGTGCCTTTCACCAGAGATTACGACCTGTTCCTCGAAATCGGCGAACTTGGCAAGAGGCTGGTTGATTTACATCTGATGCAATCAGCAGAGCTGGATAGTCCCATCGCCAAGCTGCGGGGCAGCGGCGATTGCAAAGTGGAGAAACCAAATTATAATCGGGAAGAAAAGCGAATCTACATTAACAAGTCACAGTATTTTGAACGCGTGGAGGAGGATGTTTGGGAATATCAAATCGGCGGCTATCAGGTGGCCGAGAAGTGGCTTAAAGACAGAAAAGGCAGAACTTTGTCTCCTGATGACATCAGACATTATTGCAAGGTCATCACTGCTCTCAAGAAGACGATAGAAGTCCAGCAGGATATAGACGCTTTGTATCCAAGAGTTGAGACAGAAACTGTACCAATAAATATGTGAAGCGCGGAGCCCTGTCCAGTCCTTGCTCGATGCGACCTTAAAAGGTCGCATCTACATTTGTTGGGTGGAATAGGTATATGTAGCGGCGAGGCTTTAGCCTCGCTGAACTCGACCCTAAAGGGTCGAGTCTACATGTCGGTTAGTGATAAGCGACCCTGAAGGGTCAGGTTACATGTTTGGCTTTGGGGTTCTGGCGATTACGGCGGCGCCGAGGGCGGTGATGATTTGTGGCTGGGGAGGCACCAGGAGTTTTATATTCGTCTCTTGCTCTACAGTCTTGATGAGGCCGGTGTTGAGAGCACCTCCTCCGCAGATGGCGCATGGCTCTTCCAGTTTAATCTTTTTAACCAGTGAGGAAATCTTGCTGGCTAGGGCTTTATTGACCCCGGCGGCGATGTCCTCTTTCGGGACGCCTTCAGCGACTCTGGTGATGGCCTCAGATTCGCCGAAAACAGCACAACCGGTGCCGAAGGTGACTGGTTGCCTGGACTTGAGCGAGAGTGGGCCGAAATCCTTCAAATTTATGCGCAGCACGTTGGCAATGACTTCAATAAAGCGGCCACTTCCGGCAGCGCATTTTTCGCTAATGGTAAAATTGGTCACCATACCCTGTTCATTTATCCGTATTGCCTTGGTAGACTGTCCAGCCACCTCGATAGCTGTTCTAGCTTGGGGGAAGACGTTGTTTATACCTCTGGCAGTGCAAACTATGTCGCTGACTTGCCGGCTGGCGAAAGTGACATTGGTGGCGCCAGTGCCGGTGGCTACAGTATCGGCTATATCGTTCTGGCTCAGATTAAGTTGTCTCAGTAGCTCCTGCCTTATCGTCTCAGCTGCTGTCTGGTAGTTGGCTCCGGAAGGAATCACGTGGTAAGCGGCAAGCTCGGAATCTACGATTATGACCCCCTTGCTGTATACCGAGCCGATGTCTATGCCCATAAACCAGGTCATTTTGGATTACTTCCTTAGCTGAAAAAGGTTGCCTTCTTCAGGCGGCGTGGCTTTGTCGATATGGTCTCGCCTTCTGCACTTGCTTTTATATAGATTTCCTTTGCCAGTATGGCAGCCCCTGTTGCCCCGGTGAGCAGCGGCTCTTCGGGGACTAGGAGTTCGCAGCCCAGGTTTTCCTTCATCGCCTTAACCATGCCGATATTCTTGGCTACGCCGCCGGTAAGCACTACATCAGGCTCTACTTTCAGCCTGCGCATCAGTGCCGCCACCCGGCTGGCCAGGGCATCGTGGAGTCCGGCTATGATATCTTCCAGCTTTTCTCCACGAGATAGCAGGGTTACCACCTCCTGTTGGGCAAAGATGGTGCATAGGTTGCTGATTGGAATTTTCTTTGTAGCTTTAAGTGATGTATTCCCCATGTCTTCCAGCCTGATACCCAAGGTGGCAGCGGTGACTTCCAGAAAGCGGCCGGTTCCGGCAGCGCATTTATCGTTCATGGCGAAGTCGACTAGCTTGCCTTTCTCTATCTTCATACACTTGGCATCCTGGCCGCCGATATCGATGGCAGTCCTGACGTTGGGAAATAAACTGGATACGCCTCTGGCATGGCAGGAAAGCTCTGTTATCTGGTCGTCAGCAAAAGGGACGTTCAGCCGTCCGTAGCCCGTGGCTACGATATAGGAGATGTCATCAAGCTGCAAATTGGCTTGCTCCAGTGCCATTCTCATCACCTCGTTGGCTAGCTGGCGATGCTCAGGGCCGGTTGGCCCTTTGATGGCGGACAAGACTCTGTCAGTCGTATCCATAAGCACGACCTTGGTCATGGTGGAACCTATGTCTAGGCCGGCGAAGTGCAAATTAGCCTCGGGTGCGGTGTTTCTAACTGATTGTCTCAATGAAGGCCTCGACTCTGGTTCTTAATGGGGCTAAAGCTCCTATGGTGTAATCATATTCTATATAGGTGCTGGGAATGTCGATGCTGTCGAGGTAGTCTTTGAGCGACGGCATTTCGAAGGCAAAGGGGTCACAATATCTGACGAGCAGCAATATGGCGCCGTTGACTTTCCATTCTTTGATTGTGCCTTTGAGGTAGCCGAAGCGGCTTTGGATGTCTTTGGCATAGTCTTTTTTGGTCTCGCCGATAGTAGCCTGTCTGAAGGTGCGGGCGCAGGTAATCTCCTTCATGTAGTAATCCGCCAGCCCATTCAATGGGTCGGCAGTCAGTTTTACACTGCCTCTGTAAGCCCTGATGCCGCCGCAGGTCTCGTCCATGACCACATTTGCCTTAGCCTCGAACAACTGCATGATACCGGTATCATCCAGTGTGCTGCTCCAGATAAGGAGACGTGCCGGTTTCTTTTTGGGACCGTCGGTGCGGCTCTTAACCTCGTCTATAACCTGGGTTAGCAGCTCGTTTCCTTCGGCTACAGGCAGGCTCATGAGCGCTTTTACTACCTGAATGAGCTCTGTCCCCGCGATAAGCGGTGGGACCGGCTTGGTTAGCTCGTATAATTGCTGTACCAGGGCGCGCTGTTGATTATGAGACTCGATGGCTGACTTGAGCTTATCTGCGGTCAGTTTCTTTCCGGTAAGGGATTCCAGCGTTTTTCTGAAGTCGTTCAGTTGTGACTTGAAATATTCAATCGCCTCGGGCCGAACAGTGCTTGGCATATCGATGTAGTGGAAGTAAGGATAGTCAGCATAAGATTCCCAGACGCGGGACGTCTTCTCCTGTGGGTCACATGAGTGGACGGTGACCATGCCGTCGAGGAAATCGTCTTTCCCTTTCAAGGCACAATCGAGGCAGGTGCGCATGATGGAGCAGAACGAGGTGGGCAAAGCTCTATCTGTCTCAGTAACCGGCTCTTTGATGTCGCCGTATGTCCGGTATGGCACCAGGTCGAGGGCGGTTAGCATTTCCAGAGGGACATAGACGCAGGGATAGCCTATTATCTTTTTGCCTGCAGCCTTGAGTTCCTTAGCTCTCTGCGACCGGTTTAAGTAAATCTCCTGGACTTTGCTCAGCCCTTTGTCTGACATTGCTGACACCTAATTAAATTGAAATTATTTGCCTTCTTACCAGTCGAAGCCTTCCTGTTTCCTCATTCGTTTGTAGTGCTCCATGGTCTCCTCAAAAGGCTCTGCCTTGGCCAGGGCATCTTCCGGGTTGAACAATCTGAGGTCTACTATGTCCCCTTCGATAGTTAGAGAAGGCACCTTCAGGTTTTCCATGAGCATATTCGCCACGTAAGGCAGGTGTGTCGAGGCACTGCGGCAGCTGATAAGTGGGTGAAGCATAGCCCCATCGCATTTCCATTCTCTGGCGAATTTTATATAGGGGTAAGCGAAGGAGCCACTGGGCACGTTCTGTTGCCGGGCGTCTTCAGCATAGCCGGCAAAAAACTGGAGGTTAAATCTGGTGATTCGTTCCAGCGGGTCACTAATGCCACTCAGGTCAAGAGGTATAGGTGGATGATAGCCGAAGCTCTCGATGACGAAGTTCCACCCTCTCTCAGCCAGTTTGTCAAAAAAGCCTAAGCTGTGCCAGGGCGGAAGCTCGGCGAATAACAGCCGGTATTTCTCCTCAGGTATAGCTCCTATGTGGTTGGTCATCCTGTCTTTGACCTCAACGTACATATCTTTAAAGCACTGTAATGAATCCTTGAGGTCGCCGGCCAGGAATAAGGCTGCCGCCATGGCGCTCCAGAAGTCCCGGCTGTGCATGGGGCACGGTTTTGCCTTGCGCAGCTCATTCACCTCATACCATACGCGGTTTACCTCTATCATGAGGTCAACCGTTTCATCCAGCCTGGCCAAGTCCATTTTTTTGCCCAACATACGTTCGACGAAGACAACGAAATCCTTGAGGTGCTTAACTCCCATGTCAACCATGGCTTCGAAAGCACCTTCGATGAAAAGCTCCTTTACTCCGGGGCTGGGTGATTCCAGTGTCCATACCGGGGCATCCATGTAACGGCCTAATGCCTGGAACCACTTGTACCTGGCATCGCAGATAGCGGATGAGGACAGTAGGAATAATGGCTTGGGCATGCCTCCGAAGGGTGACTCTGGCGGTACCTCGCCTTTGAATTCTCTCATCATTCTCGACGTATAACCGAGACCGGCCAGGCTGTAGCCGCAGAGATGTGTAGGAAAGCCGTCGGCATACGCCTGTTCCAGGTATTGCTGGGCAACGCCCATAGCTGCGGCGACGGCACCATAATTTTCCGGATAGACCACTTCCACATCCATAGCTTTTAGTATGGGGTCACCGTAGTAGAAGTTGAGCATAGCCCAGACGGCAGGCTTGCCTGCCTTTATAGCTTCAATGCTCTTTAGATATGTCTCGTTTACCTTAGCTCGAAGCGGATACATTGTTTTCAGCCGGTTTATTACCTTCTTTTTCTCTTCTGTAACCATGCCGGTTCTCTCCTTTGGGATTCAGGCTTTTTGGCAGGCTTTATTGTACCGGTAAATTCAAAGTTAGACGATAGTTCCGGTTGTGTACAGGCACCAGATATGCGTTCCGTATTATAACATAATAGAAGGTAGTGTTTAGGATTCAGTGCTTAGTATTTGGGATTTGCTATTGTGTGGGTTAGACTAAAGCCTCTTTAAGCTCTCGTGCTACCTGGAATGGGTCGCTGGATATGATGCTGGCAGGATAAAGAAAATCTTGAGGTCAACAATAGTTCGGTTGGCTGGGTTCACAGCTCGCCTCTAGTACCTGAATGTACTCTTGTAGTAAATCAGCGGCTTGAGTCGTATTGCCGTTCTCCAGTGCCGCCAGGGTATTTTCCAGAATGTTGACTTCGCGGGTGAGTTGTGCCGATACATTGCTCAGAGAACCGCAGCAAGATGACATCCCCTCAGACCGCCACAGGAGGGTTTCCTTTATCTCCAGCATTTTTTTCACATCTTCAATAGCCTGTTTTATCTTCTTCGGGTCAGCTATCTTCTGCCTGGTAACAGTTACGCTGTCTTTATTGATTATAAACATTTCACTTTCTTTTCTGCGGGCAGGGCTAAAGCCCTGTCCCTACATTTTAGTGCCCCTAAACATGTAACCCCGAGGCTTTAGCCTCGGGACCCCGACCCTAAAGGGCCGGGGCTACATTTGTGTCCGTCATCTTAGTGCCTGAAATGGCGTATGCCGGTGAACACCATGGCCATATTGTATTTATCGGCTGTGGCGATTACCTCTTTATCTCTTATCGAGCCGCCGGTCTGGATTACGGCGGTGGCTCCGCCCTGTGCTGCCACCTCAACGGTATCGGGGAAGGGAATCATGGCATCGGAGGCGAGCACGCTGCCTTTGGCGGCATCACCGGCTCTCTTTAAGGACAGCTCGACGCTGACTACCCTGTTGGGCTGACCTGTGCCCATGCCGAGCAGCGTGTTGTCTTTAGCCAGGACGATGCCGTTCGACTTTATGTGTTTCACAGCTCTCCAGGCGAAAAGCATGTCGCGCATCTCGGACTTGGTTGGCTCGCGCTTGGATACGGTCTTGGGCTTAAACTCTTCCTCGGTGTAGTAGTCCTGCTCTTGCACCATGAAACCGCCGCTGATGGGACGAATGTCGATATTTCCGGTCTTGCCGTGCTGATGCAGTACGGGCAATGAGAGTAGACGCAAGTTCTTCTTGCGCTTGAAGATGTCAATGACTTCATCGCTGTAACCTGGGGCTATGATGCAGTCGTAGTGAGTCTTATCGATTTCAGTAGCCAGAGCCAGGTCGATGGGGCGATTGCAGGCGACAATGCCCCCGAAGGCGGAAACCGGGTCACCGGCAAGAGCTCTCTTATAGGCTTCAATCAGGTCATTATTGCTGCAAAGCCCGCAGGCGTTGTTATGCTTGATGATGGCTATGGTAGGGTCGGTGAAGTCGCAGGCTGTGCTCCAGGCAGCTTCGAGGTCGAGGAAATTATTGAAGGAGAGTTCGGGACCGTGTAGCAGCTTGACCGACGTCATGCCCGCAGGCTTCTGCTTTATCGATTGTTCGGCATAGATGGCAGCTTTCTGGTGAGGATTTTCACCATAGCGCAGGTCGCAGAGCTTCTTCATGGCTATGGTCATATTCTGCGGGAAGGCCTCTTCGTCTCTGAGATACTGGGCGATGGCGGTGTCATACATGGCGACGTGCTGGAAGGCTTTTTGAGCCAGCCTTTTTCGCTCTTGCTGGTCCACCTTGCCTTTTTTCAGCTTTTCGATGATAACGTCATAGTCTTCAGGGTCAACGATTACCAGTACAGATGGGAAGTTTTTGGCGGCGGCACGAATCATCGTCGGTCCGCCGATGTCTATATTCTCAAGAGCCTCTTCAAGGGAAACATTGGCCTTGGTTACTGTCTGTATAAAGGGGTAGAGATTGACCACAATCATATCTATGGTTTGAATCTTATTCTTTGCCAGCTCGTCCATGTGCTGAGGAAGGTCACGCCTGGCGAGTATGCCGCCGTGGACTACAGGGTGAAGGGTTTTCACCCGACCGTTTAGAATCTCAGGGAAACCGGTGAGCTCTGAGATGCTGTGGACTTTTATGCCCTCAGCCTCAATGGCTTTTTTAGTGCCACCGGTGCTGAAGATTTCGATATCTAAATCTTTTAGTTTGCGGACAAAATCGACCAGTCCTGATTTGTCGGAAACACTGACAATAGCGCGCAAGTTAGCCTCCTTAGGAAATAATTAATTTTTTGCCGTCCGTGGATTTGATAACTTTACCAATTTTTTGGGTTTCAGGCAAGGCGGCGGTAAGTTCGGCTACCTGTTGCGGGGAGCAGAAAATGACCATACCTATACCCATGTTGAATACCTGATACATCTCGGCTTCTTTGATTTTGCCCCTTTCTTGAATGAGCCTGAATATAGGTGGAACCTGCCAGGCATCTTTGTTGAGCTGCACAGCCAGGCCTTGGGGGAGTATTCTAGGGATATTAACTTCGAATCCACCGCCGGTGATATGGGCCAGGCCTTTAACCATCGGCAAAACCGTCTTTAGCTCCGAATAGTAGCAGCGGTGCGGCTCGAGAAGCACCTCGCCCAGAGTCCGCTTCAGTTCAGGGTAGGACATTTGTAGCGAAGACGGGTCTCGGTCTATATCGAAGACCTTACGCACCAGTGAGTAGCCGTTGGTATGCAATCCGCTGGAAGGCAGGCCGAGAATAATATCACCGGAAGCGATGGAATTGCCGCTGAGTATGTTTGGCTTTTCTACTGCCCCGACGATGAAGCCAACGAGGTCATAGTCATCGCCGTGGTATATTCCCGGCATTTCAGCAGTCTCGCCGCCGATTAGGGCGCAGCCAACGTTTTTACAGGCCTGGGCTATGCCGCTGACGATGCTCTCCACCTTTTGCGGCAGGAGTTTGCCCATCGCGATATAGTCGAGGAAGAAAAGTGGAGAAGCGCCGCAGGTGAGAATATCGTTGACACAGTGATTGACTAAGTCGACGCCGACGCTGCCGTGCTTATGTAAAAGCGAGGCGATTTTGAGCTTGGTGCCTACGCCGTCAACGCTTGATACCAGTACCGGCTCGGTATAGTCCTTTAATTGGAACATACCGCCGAATAAGCCGATATCGGTTAAGACTTCAGGTCTGGAGGTAGACCGGGCAAGTCGCTTAATCAGCTCTTTGGCTTTATCGGCAGCCTTGACATCGACGCCGGCACGGGCGTAGGCCTCACGATCCGCCGAGTTCACTCAAGCTCCCTGAAGGTATGGCTTCTAGAGCCAGTTTGTCCATCTCCAGTTGCACTGGTATGGGGTATTCTCCGGTGAAGCAAGCCAGGCAGAAGATATCTTTGGGCAAGTCTATAGCTTCAATCAGACCTTCGATGCTTATGTAGCCGAGGGAATCAGCTCCGATGGCGTCTCTGATCTCCGGTACGGTCTTTTGGGCGGCGATAAGCTCCCATCTGGTTGCCATATCCACACCGAAGAAGCAGGGGTGGCGGATGGGTGGTGCACAGATGCGCAGGTGTACCTCTCTGGCGCCGGCTCGCCTGAGCATGGCGACTACTTTAGGAGTGGTGGTGCCGCGGACTATGCTGTCGTCGACGACCACTAATCTTTTCCCCGCGATTGTTTCGGACAGCGGGTTGAACTTCAGCTTAACACCGAGGTCTCGTAGTCTCTGGTCGGGCTCGATGAAAGTGCGTCCTACATAGCGGTTCTTGATTAGACCCTCGCAGTACGGGATGCCTGAGGCTGCGGCATAACCGATGCCGGCAGCGGTGGCGGAATCGGGTACACCCATCACCAGGTCAGCATCGACAGGGTATTCTCGAGCCAGTATTTTGCCCATGGCTTGTCGTGCCGGGTAAAGCAGCTTGCCCTGTATAATGCTGTCGGGGCGGGCGAAGTAGATATATTCGAAGATACATAGAGCTTTTCGGGGGCCGTTTTCCGTAAAACTTCTAACCCCATTTTTGTTTATAACCACTATTTCGCCCGGTTCGATTTCCCTGATGAACTGAGCGCCGATATGGCCAAAGGCACAGCTTTCTGAAGCGATTACCCAGCCACCATCGATGGTGCCAAGACAAAGCGGTCGTACTCCCATGGGGTCGCGAACTCCAATCAGCTTGTCCTTGGTCAATATTACCAGAGAATAGGCTCCCTGCAGGCGGCGCATGGCGTACTTTATCTTGTCTACCAGAGTTCTTTCTGTGGAGGACATGATGAGATTGGCGATAATCTCGGAGTCGGTAGTGGTGGAAAATTCGTATCCCAGATGGCAAAGCTCGTCGCGGAGGAATTTGGAATTGACTATGTTGCCGTTGTGTCCTAAGGCGATGGTTGTGGAATTTGCTTCCACCAGTATGGGTTGGGCATTGATTGGGCGGCTTGAGCCGGTGGTGGAATATCTGGTGTGTCCGATACCGATGTGACCAGGAAGTTGTGCCAGTTCGTCCTCGGTGAACACCTGGGAAACCAACCCCATTGAGGTGTGTAGGTAGATTTTCTTTCCGTCGGAGGTGGCGATGCCGGCGCTTTCCTGTCCACGATGCTGGAGGGCGTAAAGCCCGAAAAAGGTAATTCGGGCTACATCTACTCCGGGGGCATAGATACCGAAAATACCGCAGCTTTCATGCATAGCTAAGCTTGTATAGTTATTATAAGCTTTTTGCTATGTAGAGGTCAATTTGAATGTTTTCATGAGATGTAGCTGCGACCCTTTAGGGTCGCACGGCGAGGTTTGGGCGGATTTTTTAGGGGCAGGTCTAAAGACCTGTACCTACTTTTGCTTTTTATCCTTCTTTTAGAGGTCTGCCCTTAGCATCCTTTGTTATGGATGTGCCGACTAAAATCAAGATCCCTTCAATGAATCCCCATAGTGCACCAGCCCCAAATGTGATAAGCGTAACAAAAATCTGGGCGATACCTATGCCAATATAGCCGAGATAAAAGCGATGGACTCCGAATCCACCGACGACTATGCCCAGTATTCCGGCAACTATTTTGGACTTTGCTCCCTCTCCAGCCAGCGGGACGCCACACTTGACGCATATTTCTGCAGTAGGGTCAGTTGGCTTACCACAGTTCTGACAGAAATTTCTGCCACTGGATGGTGCACAGCCACACGAGACGCATAAAACGGCTTTTTGTGCCACCTCTTTGCCGCAGTTCCTACAAAACATCTTTACCTCCTCTCGTTGATTTAATTAACGATTAGTATGCAAAATTGTTTCGTATATGCTGTACAAAATATAGTCATATTCTGGCACCTTGTCAATAGTCCGTGCCACTACCATCGTGAATGTCTATTTCAAGGGGTATGCATGGTGGATTTTGCCTTCAGCCAGTCCAGGGCTGTAGTTATGGCTTTTTCTTCCAGACGCAGCCTGTGTCCTGCGTCTGGGATTATGACTAGTTCCTTAGGCTCACCAGCTTTTTCATAAAGCTTGTGGGCGTGTTCTACGGGCACCAGGTCGTCTTTATTGCCGTGAATCACTAGGAGGGGACGGGGGGAGATTCTGCCTATACAACGCGTCGGCGAAACTGCCTTGAAGCCTTCAAGCCATTCGTCTGCCGAAGGTGGAAAGTCTTTATCTCTTATCACGCCGATGCTGCGGAAGTGGTCTATGGTAGCTTTGGCGCGCTGCTTGTCGGTCAGGAAACCGAATTCAGCCGGGCAGGCTAAAGTTACCAGAGAAGACACCCTGGGGTCATTAGCGGCGACATAAACGCTGACGGCAGCACCGGCGCTGGAGCCGAGTAGGCAGAGGCGCGATTTATCGACTTCATCCAGGCTGATGAGGTAGTCGATGGCAGCCTTTAAATCTCGTGTCCAGCCCAGCATGTCCAGGTTGCCCTGAGCCAGGCCGGCTCCGCGGAAATTGAAAATCAGGGTGACAAAGCCGGCGGCACAGAACCTTTCAGCTAGCCCCGGATAGCCTCTGTCACCGCTTGGGCTGGGCTGTCCGGAGGGGATGCCGTGGCACAGGCACAGTGCCGGGCAAGGCCTTTTAGAGGTCTCTGGAAGATAGACCTCGCCGGGAAGCCGAAGGTTGTCGACTGTGAGAGTGAAGTTTCTTTTCATATCATGAGGGTATTCATTGATAATTTATGTCCAATGTAGTGGCGACCCTTTAGGGTCGCCTGTAGCGAGGCTAAAGCCTCGCTACTACATCAGCGAATAATCTCTTATGATTTCCTCTAGCTCGGGTTTAATAGTATCAAGAATTCCTTATTGCCCTCGGCACCTAGTATAGGCGAGGCAACCAGTCCGCGCAGTCTTAAGTCATGCTCGGTTGCCCAGACGATGAAGCGACCGAGAACCCGGGCGTGAACCTGTGGGTCTTTGATTACGCCGCCTTTAGGCACCTCTTTTCTTTTTGCCTCGAATTGCGGCTTAAGCAATATTATTATGTAACCAGGTTGTGTAAGATGGCCTATGACATTGGGGATTACCTTGGTCACGGAGATGAAGGACAAGTCTATGGTGGCTATATTCACCTTTTCCGGCAGTGAGAAGGGGTGGTGCGCGTTGACCCTTTCCATTATAACCACCCTGGGGCTCTGCCTCAGCTTATAGTTGAGCTGACCGTAGCCGACGTCTATGGCGTAGACACGCTTGACGCCTCGCTGCAAGAGGCAGTCGGTAAAGCCGCCGGTGGAAGCGCCGACGTCCATAGCCGTCAGGGAAGCGACATCGAGCTTGAACTCATCCAGGGCATGAGCCAGTTTGATGCCGCCACGGCTGACATACGGCAGTTTTTCGGCCAGCTCGAGTTCGGCGTCTTCATCCACCGGAGTGCCCGGCTTGGTGATTACCTTGCCGGATACGGTTACCTTGCCGGCCATAATCAGAGCCTGAGCCATTTTCTTGTTTTCAGCCAGCTCTCTGGCTACTAATAGACTGTCCAGCCGTTGCTTTGCCATATCTGTCCCTACTGCTTTCTGTCATTCTGAGCGAAGCGAAGAATCTCCCATTGGCATCCTCACTCTCACCCTCTCCTGTCAAAGGGGCGAGTATAAGCCAGCAAGGTTGATTATAGATAAGCGACAGCAGGCTTTCAATAGGGCATGATGTGTAATAGGGTGCAATTCAGCTACAGTGGTACGAGTATAATTGAACGGTTTTCGATTATAATTATTAAGGCCTGGTGTCGATGTCGATTATCAAGAGTTGTTCTACCAATGATTGTTAGACAAATTTACGTAAAAAGCATTTTATCTAAATCCAAAGTTTTCGATTATACCATTAATCCCTACGTTGGTTGCCAGCACGGTTGTACTTACTGCTATGCTCGCTTTATGAAGAGAACGACGGAGCATACCGAACCGTGGGGTGAATTTGTTGACGTTAAGATTAATGCGCCGGAATTATTACGGAAAGAGATAGATAGAAAGACACCGGGTAGGGTATGGATAAGCGGGGTATGCGACCCGTATCAACCGATAGAGGCGAGATATGAACTGACAAAAAATTGTCTGGAAATATTAGTTCAACATGACTGGCCAATCACCATCCAGACTAAATCTGCGCTTGTTTTACGTGATATAGAGTTGCTTAGACAGGCCAAGAATGTTGAAGTCGGATTCACGGTTACCACGGGGGACGAAAGCATAAGACGGCTATTTGAACCGAATGCGCCGTCAATTAAAGAAAGAATCAAAGCCCTGAACGAGCTACATCTTGCCGGCATTAGAACTTTTGCCATGATTGCGCCGATGCTGCCTGAGGCCGAGCAACTTATTTCTATGCTCGGGGGCAAGGTGGACTCCATACTTATCGACAGAATGAACTACCATTACAGCGATTGGGTTTACAGGAGATATAAGTTAGAAGGTGCTATGGCCGACGATTTCTTTTCCCGAAAGAGTAGGGAGCTTGCCGCTGCCTTTAAAAAACAAGGCATCGATTGCCAGGTGGTGTTTTGATATGGCTATGCGGCTTAGAAGCCTTCTATTCCCTTTTGGTCCCGGCAAAGGTGCGGAGGACTAGCCGCTCCTGGTGGCCACCAGCAGAGTGCCTGGTCCGCCATGCACACCCAATCCGGCACCTACCCTGGACATTAGAATTCGCTCTTCGTCGATGATGGAGGCGATGCGCTTCTTGAGCGCCGCGGCCTCTTCGGGCACCGTGGTGTGGGATATGGCTACCTCTTGCAGATTGGGATGACTTTTTACGAACTCAAATAACTGCTCTATGCCCTTGGCATAAGAGCGAGCCATACCTGCCTGAACCATTTCACCCTCGCGCATTGTCAGTATGGGCTTCACGTTCAGCAGCGTGCCTACTAATGCCTTGGTTTTAGTAATGCGGCCGCCTTTGAGCAGATACTGCAAGGTATCCAGCAGGGCGCGGATTTGAGTCTGACTGATGGCTTTCTTTGTCTCCTTCAAAACTTCCGCCAGATTGCCACCTGCCTTGGCCACCCGAGCTGCAGCCATGGCTACTATCCCCAGCCCCACCGATACCGAATAACTGTCCATCACGTGGACTTCGCACTTGGGCTTTGCTGCTTCGACGCCCTGTAGCGCCGCATTGTAGGTGCCGCTCACCTTGGTCGGCAGGTGTATGGACACAATAGCCTCAGCATCTTTGGAAAGCTCGCCATAGGTCTTGGAGAAGTCGGCGGGCATGGGCTGTGTGGTGGTGGGATAAATCGGGCCTTCCACCAGCCTCTTGTACAGCTCATCCGGCCCTATGTCCACTCCGTCTTTGTAAGCCTTATCACCGAAATAGATATATACAGGCACAACGGTGATACCCAGCTTTTTAGCCACCTCAAGTGGGATATCCGAGCCGCTATCAGTGACGATCTTTATTGCCAAAACTCACCTCCAAATTCATCCCGTAGTAAAAGTCCTACGATTGTACCTGCGGTTAACGGGAAATGCAATACCTTGATATACTATGTGTCGCCAGCCCAAATGTGCCCATTTCCCCCTGACGATTTACACACAGAGCGCGATTTGAAATAGAGTTCAACGCTTTAGAGGTAACAAGACAAGCTTTTTTCGCTGCGCGGCCTTGTTAATGCTATGCCCCAGACTTTTACTGCTGATTTATCCAACCTGTGGGTTTCTAAATTCCAATTCCTTTCATTATGAGCCCGCCTTTGTGGCGATTCGTGCCTATTTAGAGCCGGCTACCAGGGTTGGTCCGGCCTATACTGAACTCCTTTACGACCGGGTTATTAAATTCAACAGCCGCTAATGGCATAAACTGTCGAGTTCAGGTAGAAAAGGTAAACGGAGCCTCTTTAATTTTCTGGGATTGCCACGCCCTTCAGCGGAAGGGCTCGTAATGACAGAAAAGAGACGGCTGGTAATGACAGTTCCTTTACGTCATCGCGAGGGGCATAGCCCCGTGGCGATCTCAGCGGAAGCAGTTACTAAGCAAACAGGCTCCGGCAAAAATCGGAGCCTGTTCATTTGACCGAATTGGCATTTAGCTGGCAAGAATCTTCAGCGCCTCTTTCCTGTAAGCCTCCATAAGATAGGGTATGCCGGTGACCTTGGCGCATTCTTCAGTCAAGGACATCAGTTCGCTGCGGGTGATGGTGGGCACACTGAAGCATCTGGCGCCAGCCATCAACTGCTGTAAGCCTACCTTGATTTTATCAGCGTAGCTGTAGATTCCCACAGCACCCAGGGGGATGTTCTTCATCTCGTTGGCGCCTACTATGTTCTTTACCTGTTCATAACAGACAAAAATCTCCTCCGGAGTCGAGCCGAACTGGCTGACGGTGTTGGGCAGCTTGCCATCCCTGAGCCACTCGGCGATATTTTTGCCGACCATTCCCGGAATCATCAAAGCTCGGCCCATGCATACCGCTTTGGAGAAAGGTGCACCCAGGGCGATTGCCTTGAATACGCCATCTTCGCTGCTGAAGCCGCCGGCGAAGGCCATGTCAGGCGGTCGCTGGCCTTTATCAGCCAGCATCTTGGCGAACTCATAAGCTGCCGCATGGAGATACAGGCTGGGAATGCCCCACTCTTCCATCATCCGCCACGGGCTCATACCCGTGCCGCCGGAGGCACCGTCTATGGTGAGCAGGTCGATTTTGGCTTTCGAGCCCCACTTGATAGCCATCGCCAGCTCACGCAGACTGTAGGCACCTGTTTTCAAGGTGATGCGTTTGAAACCCAGGTCTCTCAGGCGCTTGACTTCGGCGTAAAAACCTTTCTCATCGATAAAACCGAGGCGGCTGTGCCTTTCAAATTCCTTAAGAGCGCCTTCCTTAAAAGCAGCCTGATTGATGGGCTCTGAAGGGTCGGGTGTGATGATATATCCGCGTTTCTGTAGCTCAAAAGCTCGCTCCAGGGTGTTGACCTTAATCTCCCCGCCGATGCATTTGGCGCCCTGCCCCCATTTCAGTTCAATGGTCTCTATGCCGTGCTTTTTAATGATATATTCAGCAACACCCAATCTCGTATCCTCAACATTCATCTGCACCAGAATTTCGCCATATCCCTGGTGGTAGCGTCGATATATTTCAATTCGCCTGTCCATATCGGGTGATGAAACGACCTTGCCCTTGGCATCACGCTGAAGTTTCGGGTCGATACCGCACACGTTCTCGCCGCAGACCAGGGTAACACCGCTGATGGCAGCGCCAACCGCAAAATGTTCCCAGTTCCTCCTTGCTATCTCGGTAGAGCCCAGCGCGCCGGTAAAGATAGGGACTTTCATCTTCACCTTGATGTCCCAGCCGTACTCGGTCTCTGTATTTACCGCCGGGAAAAGGGCGGTATCCGGGTCGCCGACAACACCTTCAGGCATTCCACTGGCACCTAAGGCATAGCCTTGAATGTTAAGATGTGAGTAATCGACGGGATAGTCCTTGTCAGCACCGGCGGTGATTTCGCCAAAGGGACCGGGATAGATTAATTCCCGGCCGCGGAAGGTGGCTTTGAAGACCTCACAGTTCCCGGTGCAGCCGTCAAGGCAGCGGGAGCAGATACCGCTGCTGGGGGATACGCTTCTGGAGCGGTTGGCAGTCTTGGTGGCTTCGTCTGAGTTCGGTCGTTGTAAATTCATTTTTCCTTACTCCTCTGATTTTTGATTTTTTGGTTTTGATGTTTAATTTGTTTTTACCGGTATGCCCTTTTCCTTCAGGTATTTCTTGGCTTCGGGTATGGATATCTCTCCGAAGTGAAATATGGATGCGGCCAGTACTGCTGAAGCCTTGGCGATGGCTACGGCTTGATAAAGGTGCTCTAATTTGCCGGCACCGCCTGAAGCTGTTACCGGTATCTTTACGGCTTCAGCAACGGCTTTGGTCATCTCCAAATCGTATCCTTCCTTGGTGCCGTCGGCATCCTTGCTGGTAAGCAAAATTTCCCCGGCACCCAGCTTCTCCACCTTCTTTGTCCACTCGACGATGTCCAGTCCCGTCGACTCCATGCCGCTCTTAACCACTACCTCCAATCTGGGGCGGTTGCTATTCGGCGGGTTCTTGATGCCGTCGATGGCAACGACAAGCCTTTCCTTGCCGAATTTCTTCGAGGCTTCCTTTATCAGGTCGGGATTCCTGACGGCAGCGGTATTGATGGAGACTTTGCTGACACCGAGGTCGAACAAATCTTTCATGTCTTTGGTGTTTCTGATGCCGCCGCCTACAGCGAAGGGTATGGTAACTTTCGCTGCTACTCTCTTGACCCATTCCAGTCTCGTTCCCCTGTCCTCGGCGCTGGCCATGATATCGAGGAAAACCAGCTCATCAGCGCCTTCCCGGCAGTAGGCTTCGGCGGCTTCTACCGGGTCGCGGGCATCTCTAAGGTTGACGAACTTTATCCCCTTGACCACCCTGCCATCTTTTACATCCAGACATGGTATGATTTTTACTTCTTTCATCATTAAACCTCCGACACTTTCACTAGAGTCTGATAGTCAACGAGAATACTCATAGCATGGCTTTCACTGATTATTCCAGCCTCTGCAGCAGCTGCCACCGGATTCAAACCGCCAATTAAAACAACGCCAATACGATTAAGTTCTATAGGTATTTCACAAACTGGCTCACTTACATTTCCCATTAAGAAAATACCTCCAAGTCCGGCATCATTTAGTTTTGCCGCTACTTCCTTAGCTATGGGTTGGCAGATAGCAGGTATCTCGCGGTAGTTGGCCAGTATCTCACCATTACCATCTTCGGCTGCCTTGGTAACAGATGTCATATTGGCCCTGATAAATATTTCTGCAGGGTCAAGGGAACTACCAGCGTAATGAATGAGCTCGACAAAACGGAGGGGAATACGATTCCGTATCTGCAAAATACCACCGAATTTTGAGTCAGTTGGCACGCCAGCTTTCAGTAACGTGCCATTAACTACAACACTGCAAACCGTGGCCAAAGCCATTTTTCCTTCGGGAACTATCAGGTCGCCGATAGTTTTTCCCTCGCTGGCTACCGCTACCAGGTCACTAGCGCAAAGCCCCGCATGGAAAATAGGCTTCATCGCTCTCAACGCCTTATTGAAATCCTCCTTGCGGAAAAAGGAGACGTTGGCTGGTATAGGACCAGTGCGTTTATCCCAATTGAAATTAGTGCGAAAGGCAAGAATCTCAATCCTTGATAAAGCGAGGCCCACTTTGCGGGTAACCATAGCCTTTTTTAGCTCAGCTTGCCCAAGCTCTGTAATTAATCTACCGTCTATTCTACCGGCAAGTCGTGTGAGTCCCCTTTCGTCCATCAGTCTGAGATGATACCTTACCGCTCGTTCACTGAGCTCAATTCCCAGGTCCTTCAACCGCTTGGCAATAATTCTAGATCCAACGGCTTCTTGAGAGCCTCCTAAGATGTTAAGGATGGCTAAGACCTTTCGCTCAACGTCTTGTGTTTCAAACCCCATTGAAACCTCCGGCGGATGGTAACCGTCTGCCTAGTATTATATGGAAATTATAATGTACGGTTAACCAGCACGCATAGATAGGTCGGTGTATTGTTTCGGCAATTACACCTTGAGCGTCCATGAATCCTTACGCCTCCCAACTATGTAATATACGGTATACGGTAACCAAATGCCACACAATAACATAGCTTTTTCTGTTTGTCAATACCTTAGAGGAATTTTTTGCTAATTCATCACAAAAGGATTGCTTAGACTTCTACATTTGTACCTGCGGTTAACGGGAAATGCAATACCTTGATATACTAGTGCCGCCAGCCCGAATGTGCCCCTTTCTCCCCGACGGTTTATGCGCACAGGGCACGATTTGAAGCAGAGTGCAATTTAGGTTGATTTACAAATGTAGAGACGGGGCTTTAGCCCCGCCAAATGCCACGTCGTAGCAGTTTTAAATTGCGTTCTTTGCTTCAGAGTTAACCAAACAGGCGGTAGTTACAGATATAGGAATTTTATCGGCACCATAAACTTTTAAGAATAGTTCATCGTTTATAACTGAAAAGGGGGTATGTAAATGCAAGCATATTGTATGACATGCCGCACTAAAAGAGAGATGAGCAATCCAAGGACTGTTAAAACGGACAATGGTAAGCCTGTTATCCGAGGTGCTTGCCCAAAGTGTGGGACCAAAATGTACCGGATAGCCAAGAGCTAAACATATAGAGAGCCAGAAATAATTGAAGCTGGGTATCTTAAAAATGCCCAGCTTCTTGTTTGCGAATTATACATTATGACTTTCGTTCAACCATTTAGAGGTGCCCTGCGCTGGGGCACCTCAATTATAGCAATTAGAGCTGGGGAACTAACATTGCTGGGTAACTTCTATGATCCCTGTTGTCCCAGTGGTCGAAGTATCACCGTTTGGCAATCTCTTAGTATCCCTGACCGACCAGTTACCCTTTTGTGCAGTGCAATTGCCAAACAATGTGCTCGAATGAGTACAATACCTTGACGCTACCTGCCAGAGTTTTTATAATGGATTTCATTCTAGAATTGGTTGGACTGTATTTCTAAAAGGGAGGTAGAACAATGGCAAAGACTGTCGCTGAGAGGGCCTATGAGCTGGGGAAGGAATACGAAAAGACCTGCATGGGCTGTAGCCAGTGCGTAATAGCTGCGCTCCAGGATGCCCTGAACATCAGAAATGATGATATTTTCAAGGCAGCAACTGGCTTCGCTGGTGGGGGTGGTGGGACTCTTGATGGCAGCTGTGGGTCCTATGTAGGGGGTATCTTGGTTTTAGGGCTTCTGTTAGGCAGAGAGAGGGATAAATTTGACGATTTTGAGAGTATTGCTCCTGATTCACGAGCCTTTAAACTGTTCAGGAAGTTTCGCGACAAATATATTCAAGAATATGGCTCTGTGGTCTGCCGCAATATCCAGACCAAGGTCTTAGGGCGGCCCTACTACCTTGTTGACCCGGATGAGTTCCAAAAATTTGAAGCTGCCGGGGGCCATGGCGATAAAGGCTGCCCTGAGGTGGTGGGCAAAGCTGCTAGATGGATGGCAGAACTCATACTGGAAGAAAACCTGCTTCATCAGCCCGTATAGTTCTGATAAGCACAATGTCATGAAATTGAGGTAAATGTGCCACTAGAGCAGTAGAGTACAATTTAGGTTGATTTACAAATGTAGAGGCGGGGCTTTAGCCCCGCCAAATGCCACGTCGTAGCAGTTTTTTGATTGCTGTTCTTTGCTTCAAAGGTAACAAAACAGACTAATGTTCAAAGCACAACGATTGACACTTAGCCTGAGTGTGTTATATCCTACACTCAAATACAAAAGGAGGTGTTTAATGCAAGCATACTGTATGAAATGTAAAACAAAGAGGGAAATGAGTAATCCCAAAGCCATTAAG
>Ga0315282_10003346_pt1 | contig 28806 bp, 19 predicted proteins | sample YL17G07_20_MG_FD_203693 | JGI IMG/M metagenome (GOLD analysis project Ga0315282, IMG submission 203693) | Sediment microbial communities from Yellowstone Lake, YNP, Wyoming, USA - YL17G07_20 | ecosystem: Environmental > Aquatic > Freshwater > Lake > Sediment | place: USA: Wyoming | collected... | reverse complement strand
GCCCGGTTCCCTGGCCTACCTCCCTGGTGGTGAAAAAGGGGTCGAATATCCTCTCCAGGTTCTTTTTGGCTATCCCCGGACCATTGTCCTTAAAGGATATCCGTATAGTGTTATCCACTTTCTCTGTCTTAATCAGCAGCTTGCCTTTGCCGCGAGCTAATTTCATCTCTGTCTCAGCGTTCACCACTAAGTTGAGGAACACCTGCTGGAGTTGGCCCGGGTCAGCCATAGTTTCGGGCAAATCAGGAGCAAGCTGGATGGTAACCTTAATGTTGTTGACCCTCAGGTGATAAGCGCGCAGCGCCAGGGTGCTTTCTATGAGCTCATTGATATCGACATCTCTTCGCTCCGGCTTGACCTGGCGAGAGAAGGCCAGCAGCCTCTTCACGATGCTAGCTACGCGTTGAGCGCCTTCATTAATAGCTGCCAAATCTCTCCTGATGTCAAAAGGGACATCCTCTCGGTCCATAAGCAACTGGGCATAGCCGATGATACCGGTGAGAGGGTTATTTATCTCGTGGGCGACGCCGGCTGCCATCTCGCCCACAGAAGCTAGCCGGCTTGTCACCTGAGCCTTTTGCTCCAGTTGTTTCCTCTCTTCTTCTGCCTGCTTGCGCTCGGTGATGTCAGTGTCGAGGACAAGAGCAGCCGGTTTACCCTGCCAAGTGATAAGATTAACGTTCCTCTCCAGCCACTTGACCTCTCCTTTTTTATTGATAATTCTTAGATGGTAAACGTTGGGAGCACTCTCACCTCTTAGCCTCCGAGAACGGTAATCCAAAACCCGTTCACGGTCATCAGGATGGACGAACTGCGCAGCGCTCATGGAAGTCAACTCTTCCATTGGATAGCCTGTCATCTCCACAAGCTTGGGATTGCCGAACTTAATCACGCCGTCCTGAATCACGGAGATAGCCTGGCCTGCGCTCTCCACCAAAACTCTGTATTTCTCCTCCGATTCCTTTAGTATGTTCTCCATCATTTTATGCTGGGTGATATCCCTAAGCGAAGCCATGCCTGCTAATTTACCCTGGTATTCGATTAATGCGCCGACTGCGCTTATCCACACTTCCTTGCCAGCCTTGTTCACCAATCGGAACTCGTTCACCTGCTTTAGGTCGTTTTCAAACATATCCTTTGTGACAGTTTTGAGAACACGCTCCCTTTCCTCAGGTGGAATGAAATCGAATGGATTTACTTCGAGCATCTCTTCCACAGAGTCGAAGCCAAACATCTTGGCCACGGCCTGATTAGCCAGCAGTACTTTCATTGTCTCATCAATGACACACAAGCCATCGATATTGGTCTCGAACAATGTCCTGTACCTCTCCTCAGATACCCTCAGTGCCTCCTCCATATGCTTGTGCTCGGTGATGTCCTCCAGGATCCCATCAAAATATAGAATTTTGCCAGCATCGTCTCTCACAGCAAACTTTGTGTCAGATACCGTTATCTCAGTTCCATCTTTTTTCCTAAAGCATAGCTCCCTTGTTGTCTTCCCTCTGGCCGAAACTACTTCCTCAAGAATTACCTCTCTTTCTTCTGGATGCACATACAAGTCTGAAACATTCATCTGCAGCAACTCTTTCCTGGAGTAGCCGGTGATTTCCTCCATAGCTGGATTAACCTCGAGGAACTTTCCCTTTGGTTCTGGTGTGCTTCTAAATATCCCTAACTTAACATTGTTTACCAGGCTTCGGTATTTCTCCTCAGATTCCTCTAGCGCCTTTTTTGCCCACTTCTGCTCGGTAATGTCTTCGAGCACAACGAGTTGTTGTTCTTCTTCTTCTTCTTCTTCTTCTGCAACAATCATTCCTCTGGCGGTGATATTGAATATCCGCTCACCTAACTTTTCTGATTGATAGTGTAGTTCAAAATTCTCCAGCACATCTTCAGTCCCAAATAATTTAGTTAGCTTAGCACCGAACTTGCCATCCTCGTCTCCCAGTATATCGCCTATTTTGCTGCCTACTACCTTTTGGGGTTTTGTTTGAAACAATCTATAGAAGGAACGATTGGCACTCTTTACCCTCAAATCCTTATCAAGAACAAGTAAAGAATCTGGGATTGTAGCTATTATGTTTTGTGAAAATTTCTTTTCTCTCTTTAGTTCCTCTCCTATTTTAGTATGCTGCCTGGTATCCATCATTTACACCCCCTTTACCCAATTCAAAATCACAAGGAAACTCGCTTCCTAATGTTCTCCCTTATATCAGTCTATACGCCACTCCTCTTTGGACTAACACGATTGCATAGTGGGGAGCCTCCATATGTTGAGATAAAGAGGTTATAAAGCCTTTCCTCTTCCTGATCCCACCCTTGGGAGACTCGAAGATACCGAAAACCACAACTCCTTTCGTCCGCAAATCTTCTTATACCGCCATTCTTGCTGCTCGAGCTTAGATGACTGAGCAATCTCTTTCTTAGGTTCTTTCCGCTTCCAATGTAGAATACTTGACACCAACCTATGGGATATTCTATCCCATTGCCATCCAGACAAAGTTCATATACCCCGGGACAGATGGGAGCATTATTCCTTACCGATGTAGCTGTAAACGGATAAATTTTGGAGAAATTTACCAGTAGTGAGCGGTACACATAGCCATTTCTCTTAGAGTATGGCAATATCCCCAAATCCTGCCTACAGTATGCCACTTCCCTTCTTGTAATTAATAAACCATATCCTTCATTTAACCTATGTCTTAACTCCTCGTCTGTGTATGGCCTTTTGAGCCGGCCATTACAAATGTCCGTCCTCTCCTCATTCAAGATTGCTTTTATATACCTTTTTACCATGTCCTTTCTACCGGCAAAAAAGGAGCTTAACGAAACTTCCTCCCCCTGGGGGATGATAACAGATAGTCTGCGTACAACACGGGATATCCTACTTGCATCTACCAAGACAGAGCTATGGCTACTTTCCTTAAAGTTGGAGATACTCCTTGCCAGCTCTGCCATTGTGAGAGGCTTCAAATCCAATTCACTATTCGACTCGAAGTAATCCCTCTGATATTCCACAATCCCCTTTAGTATCTCGTGAACCAACATGTTTCTAGTATTAATGCGTCTCAATTTACTCAGAAGTCCGCTGAGATTCTTTTTCTCCTCCTCCGTTAGCTTTAGGTTGTCCATCCTCCTTCGCAGTTTCCCGTCATTGATTTGGTATTCTATGGAAAATTTCCTCTGGGTATAGTGGATAGAAAAATTCGCTCCCTTTTTAACCCTAGCAATCACTCCGACTTTGGCTAAGGCTGTAGCATTCTCCTGCCTCAGTACCTTCGCGCCTGGAAGCGGCTTAGGAATTATAATGTTTTCCTGAGTTAGCCTTTTATAGAGTGGTAATCCTTCGACCTTGCTAATGAAAGTAATGAATCTCCCTACCCCATACTCCAGAAAATTTGCCAGAATTATCTTGCCGACGATCTCATTCTGTTTCCTCTCCCCCATCATGATGAAGCAGCTTTTTGTCGCAGCACCATATACGTTTCCTTTCTACATTTGCCCAAGAGCTTGGTCATATTACAATGAAACGAGCTTCCCACTACCATGAGCAAAACGTGATACAACCTAATTATACCCGGGTGGGTCAAAGTATGTGGTTAGGGGTGGATCAAAGAAGGTGGTTATTGACAACCACTTTTGCGATTGGCAAATTAGCTATTTTCCTTTCCTCCTTATGTCTATTTTTCTCCAGCCTTTTGAGTTTGGCTACAGTATTTGTATTTATGTTTGAGCCTCATGGTTTTTGGCTCTCACTCTCCTTCTTTGATAACCAGTTATCAACCACGTCTTTCCTGAAGCGTAACTGCTGACCAATCTTGCTTACCGGTATTTCCTTGTTCCTAACCAGGCGGTAAACACTTGCTTTTGAAATTCGCAGGTATTTAGCAACCTCATCAGTGGTCATCAATCTGGGTTTGTCTTTGCCCGAAGTTTCCAATTGCCTTGTTGTCCCTTTCCTACATTAATATTTTTGTACCTTAGCCTGACTAAAACGGTGCAAAGAGCTAGTCAATGCTTTCAAACATTATTTAGTGCTACATAAAGGATAGCAACAAGATAAAATATTGTCAACTATTTGACAGGCTTTTTCAACTCTGTATATCTTTAGCACAAGAGGGCACTCGTGATTGGAGAGAATCTGACGTTTTCCCGACTTGGTCTCTGGCAGGTGATTGCAGGCTTAAAAGACACAATCCGCCCTATTGTTTTATTCCGCTAAGGTGTTGCGAGTGCCCTTTGGGACATAGTCGAAGAACCTCTCAATGGTATTACCGGAAGTCCATTCCGCGCGAATCCTCGTTCGCTTCTCCGCTCTGCGCAATTCGGATAGAATCGTACGGTTGAGAACTTTCGCGCTTTCTCCTTCAAGCTCTGCCTCTATTTCGAATCCTTGGTCTGTTTGTCTGATGGTTCCTTTATTAGCAATGATTCTTTCAAGGACTGCTTTGATGACCGCGAGGTTGTCGCTGCTTACATTTGCACGTAATCTGAACTTCTTCTGAGCCATCTTGCCCCTAGTAAAACCTGGGACTAATCCTGACTACTTCGCCTAGGTTAAGAACTTTTTCCCACATTCTACATTCTACATCCAAGACTATCTACCAGCAATAGGAAACTAAGGAGGTGAAGGATTTAATACTTTCAGTAACGGGTGGCGAAGCTTCTTGACAACAGCCGAATTCTAAGGATATACTTTTATTATGAAACAGTTTCCTAATGAAAGTACTGAAACTCTCACCTCGCCTGGTACAGGCCTTGCAGCACTATTGATGGACGTAATACCACTGATAATGCGCTACATCAGAATGGAGATGCGTAGCCGCAGGATGCGCGGGCTCTCAATCCCTCAGTTTCGCACCCTTGTCTTCCTTGATAGACATGAAGGTGCCTCGCTTTCAGAAGTTGCAAACAATATCGGTCTGACGTTGCCTTCGGCATCCAAAATCATTGATGCTCTGGTTATACGGAAACTGGTGATTCGTACTGCGTTACCTGGCGATCGCAGATATAGTAGTTTAAAGCTCACCAAACTTGGCCGGGCTACACTAATACAGGCTCGTCATGGCACGGAGGCTAGTTTGTCTGAAAAGATTGCTGTGCTTCCGCCTGCCCGGCAGGCGATGATCGTGGAAACAATGCAGGCTCTGGGCTCAATCTTTATGCCAGCAGAAAGGCCTTCTGCAGGTAAAAGCAGATGACAAAAAGGCCAGTCATAGAAACTTCTGCTCTCACCCGGCGTTTCGGTAATCTGACGGCTGTAGACAGGCTGACGATGTCGGTGGAGCCTGGTGATATATTTGGCCTTTTGGGACCTAATGGGGCGGGCAAGACCACCGCCATCAAGATGCTTACTACTTTGTTGCGTCCCACGTCAGGTACAGCTCTAGTGGCGGGATTCAATATCACACGCCATCCTGCCCAGGTGAGGAAGGCCATCGGTTATGTGCCACAGATGCTTTCCGCAGATGGGTCCCTGACCGGTTATGAGAATCTATGGGTCTTTGCTAGACTCTACGACGTGCCAAGGGCAGAACGCGAAGAACGAGCGCATAGTGCCCTGGCTTTCATGGGACTAGAGGATGCGGCGAATAAACTTGTGCGCACCTACTCTGGCGGCATGATCCGTCGTCTGGAAATCGCCCAGTCCATATTACACCATCCGGTGGTGCTGTTCTTGGACGAGCCAACAATTGGATTGGACCCGTTGGCGCGCAAGGTGGTGTGGGAGCACATAACCGAATTACAGCACAACTATGGAACAACGATATTCATGACCACTCATTTAATGGAAGAGGCTGACCACCTATGCCAGCGGGTCGCCATCATGCATAGGGGCAAAATAGTAGCCATCGGACCTCCAGCCCAATTAAAGGCGGCTATCGGCGGAGACGAAACAACCCTGGAGGACGTTTTCGTTCATTACACGGGAGATGTACTAGATACAGGAGAAAGCTATCGTGAGACCTCAAGGACCAGGCGTACGGTCAAACGGCTTGGCTGAATTAACCTATACCAGGACAAACCTGCTTTTAAGTATTGCCAGCTTTGTGCAGAAGACCCTGGTAATAGCTGAATTGGAAGTGCGCAAACTTCGCCACGACCCGACTGAGCTGTTAATCCGTGCGGTTCAGCCGGCACTATGGCTCGTTATATTCGGAGAAGTGTTCACACGTGTACCAGTGATCCCGACTGGGCAGACACCTTATCTCGACTTTATAGCGCCGGGCATATTGGCACAGAGCTCATTGTTCATAGCCATCTTCAGCGGTATGACCATCATCTGGGAACGTGATCTGGGGATTGTCCACAAGTTTTTAGTCTCCCCCACACCACGAGAGGCACTTGCCCTCGGAAAGGCTTTGGCTGGTGGAGTGCGCGCGCTTTCTCAGGCCGTTGTAATCTACGTACTAGCATTAGTACTGGGTGTGAAAATGAACTGGAATCCACTGGGGTTGCTGGGGGTCTTGGCCCTTGTCCTGTTGGCCGCCGCATGCTTCTGTGCCTTCTCGCTTATCATAGCTTTTTTGGTCAAGACTCGGGAACGGTTCATGGGCATTGGTCAGCTACTCACCATGCCGTTTTTCTTTGCCAGCAACGCGATCTATCCTATATCGATCATGCCAAAGTGGCTACAGGTGATAGCACGTGGTAACCCGCTGACCTATGAGGTAGATGCACTTCGTGCCTTAATGCTTCCCAACTGGACCAGCACTTACGGGTTGGGCATGGATTTCGGCGTTTTGCTGCTCGCTACGGCGGTCCTAGTGATTGTAGCAGCGCGGCTATATCCTCGCGCAGCAACATAACAGTGTTTTCTGGTATCGGAGACTGCCAGAATCCATAATGGGCGCAGCTCTTAGTAGCTTCATGGGAGCGTTGAGTTTGTTTCGTTAAGGTAGAGGCAAATAATCAGTTAAATGAGGCCACAAAGGCCGCGATGGATGTTGCCGCAAAACTCAACAATCTGAGTGATTGTTACCCTACAAGAAACATACACTCAATATGCCCGCCCCAGCTTTTCTATTAAACAGTAAATTAATACCGGTCGTTGGACAGATTCTAAAGTCTCCCCCAATTCTTAACGGGATTCTTAATTTCAGATGCTATAATTATGACTAGAAGGGAAGGGAAGGCAAGGCGAGTTTGACAGGAGAGGGGAATACTTACCCCTACCTTTTTATAATTTTCAAGGGTCGCTTCAGAAAAGCAGTAACACTTTAACAATTCCTTAACATTTATGCTTTAAAATTTAGAAAACGAATGGATCTCTCAAGCACTCTGAGATGAGAAGCAAAAGGGTTCTAGCGGTTGATAATGCTATGAGATACCCGTGGAACTCGTCAAGGTCTATCTGAATCTGATCAGCCTATTTAAAAAAGGATGGGAATAGCTAAGTTCATGAAAGCAAGATACATTTTAGCTTCTTTGGGCATGCTCGTATTTCTCTTCGTGGGGGCCAGTTGTGGGTCATCTAGCGCCACTAGTCCCCCAACACCAATGGTGTCTCAAACTTCAAGTCAACTCCCCACACCAACAGTTGATAGTAATAATCCTTCGTTGATGCCTGATTTTGTCTCAGTAATCGCTAAGGTAAGACCTTCTGTAGTGGCTATTACTACCTCGGTGCAAGGGGTTAGTTTCTTTGGCAGACAGTTTACACAACAAGGTGCCGGTTCAGGCTGGATTATTGATAAAAAAGGTCTCATCGTTACCAATGATCATGTTGTCGAGGGTGCTAGCAGCGTTAGTGTGACCTTAGAGGATGGCAGGACTTTTTCTGCAGAGTCAGTACATACCGACTCCGTAGCTGACCTCGCGGTCATTAAAATCAATGCCCAAGATTTACCTGCGCTTCAGATTGGCGATTCCTCGAAAATGCAGGTTGGCCAGTGGGTAGTAGCTATTGGTAATTCGCTCGGGATGGGCATAAGCGCTACCAAGGGGATGGTTAGCGCCCTAGGCGTGTCTTTATCCATATCTCCCGGAGAGAGTCTAGATGACCTCATCCAGACAGATGCTGCTATTAATCCCGGTAATAGCGGAGGACCTCTAGTGAACCTGCTAGGGGAAATAGTTGGCATCAACAGTGCCAAGATAGCGCAGGTGGGTGTCGAGGGTATGGGTTACGCCATAAGCATTAAGGAAGCCAAACCCGTGATAGACCAGTTGATTAAAAATGGTTACGTTATACGTCCCTATTTAGGGGCAGGACTTTATACAGTTGACCAGTTTGTCCTTGTCAGGTATAGCTTGTCTGTTGGCAAGGGGGTGTTTGTAACCGAGGTTGCTTCCGGCAGTCCAGCGGATAAAGCTGGCATCAAACCAGGTGACGTTATCACCGCCATAGGCGGTAAAGATGTTAGCAGCGCGGAAGATCTGGTACATATTTTACAGTCTCACGAAGTTGGTCAACAAATACAAGTTACTTTCTATCACGCGAGTGTAAAGAATACAGTTACATTAACGCTGACTCAAGCCCCGCCGCCTCAATAGCATCATTTTCACTGTTGCCAGAACCGTAGAGAGAAGAAAATGGACTAAATTCGTAGTTATTAGAATTCAAACAATATGGACTTTTGCTACCTGACAGCTTCTCTATGCTACAATTGCGTCTGGATTACCGTCAGCTTTAGGCGGGGGTGGCAATTGCGAACCTGGCATTGGGTTTTGATTGTTATTGTAGTTCTTGCTCTTTGTATTATCTTTGCGACCTGGTTGTCTAACTATTTAGGATGGTTGGAGTAAGGACGACTTTACCAAGAGTCTTGAGGGAGCCTTCTTACTTTGCCCCCTTAGTCGAAGATAGGAAAAGACTAATTGAAGTAGTAGCCAATATTCAGAAATCAAACACTTCGCCCAGGAGTGCAACCAATTTCACTATTGAGAACCTCAATGAGATTTCGTCTAAGTTATTTACACTCTCATATTTATTGATATAATATAGCCAAACAGTCAGGCTAATACAAAATGGTTATACCTCAGAAAAATTTAGAGCAGAAACAATTGAATTCAAAGACAATCACTTGGGGTGACCTCACCTGGGTTGACATTGTAGAGCCGACGGAAGAGGCGAAAAAGTATCTGGCGGAGAATTATAATTTCCATCCCCTGGATCTTGACGATTGCCTGAGCCGCAGGCAACTCTCGAAAATAGATGAATACCAACAATACTTGTTCGTAATTTTCCATCTCCCGGTGTACGATAAAGCGAAGCGGGTAAGTACCACGCGGCAGTGGTCGGCATTCATTGGTGATAAATTCCTGGTTACGCTTCATCCTACCAGACTTACAGCGCCGGATGAGCTGTTCCGTGAGTGCGAGTCTAGTGAAGAAGCCAGGAGGGAATATTTAAGCCATGGCTCCGGCTATCTGTTGTACTTAATTATGGACCGGGTATTAGATGCTTACTTTCCAATTCTAGACAAGATTATGAGCCTGATAGAAGATGTGGAAGATAATGTCTTCGATGAAGAAGTCGAGGAGGCTAAGGAAATAAGTATTCTGCGGCGGGATATTTTAACCCAGCGGCACGTTATGTTCCCAACGCGCACCCTCTTAGCCGAGCTCGAAAACAAGCTGAAACGCTTTTCCAAAACGGATTTGTCTGTCTATTACGGCGACCTTATGGACCACATGAGCAAGATATGTGACACCTTGGACGAATGTAAAGAAATGATTGAAGTGTTTAAAGACGCGGATTATGTTCTGAGTGGTTATCGTGCCAACAACGTCAGCCGCATTCTGGCTGTCATGCTTGCCGTCGGGTTACCCTTTTTGGTCGTTTCCGGTGTTTACGGAATGCGTGTAATACTACCCGGAGGGATAGATCAAGGTAGTCCTCTAACTTTTGTTTTGCTACTGGTAATTATCTTCATTTTTATCGGAGCTACGCTATATCTCTTCCGCCGCAGACATTTAATATAGATACCGCTAGATACAAGAAAGCTCCAAACGAAAACCCTTTGCATTTGATACGCCGTTAGCTGAGCAAGTCACGCCTCTATCTCATACTGTGAAGTCTGGCAATTTGATTAGCTATTTTCGTATTCTCGGTAGGTTTTGAATGAAGAAATATAATTGAATTCACCCGCGTCTCGGAATACCGCCGCATTACACTATTACCGCAGATTCGCTATTAGTCGCAAATCTTCGATAGAACCATATTTTCGTAAGTTCCACTAACCCCATGTAGGCAACAATAAAAATGGCGAGTATAAGCAAGAAGTTTAGTGGTAGTGACACAAAGCTGAAGAAATTGCCGATAAAAGTAAAAGGCAGTACTAAAGCGAAGATGAGGATGATTATGATGTTCAACAACAAAGACTTGCTTGGCTTGCTCCGGTAGAACGGTATTTTCCTAGTCCTGATAACAAATATCACTAAGGTCTGTGTGAATAGTGATTCAACAAACCATGCTGTCTGGAATAAGGATGCTGACGCCTTGAAGAAAAAGAGCAAAACAAAAAAGGTTAGGAAGTCGAAGATTGAGCTGATAGGCCCGAAGGAAACCATGAAGTTTCTGATAAAGGGTGTGTGAAGTTTTTGCGGACGCTCAGCATATTCCTGGTCGACATTGTCAGTCGGTATAGCTAGTTGGGCGAAGGAATATAACAGATTATTTAATAATAGCTGTGTCGGCAACATAGGAAGGAATGGTAAAAACAGTGACGCCGCGGCTGCACTAAACATATTGCCAAAATTGGAACTGATTGCCATCATAATATACTTCATGGTATTGCCGAAGGTCTTTCTACCTTCGATTACGCCATCCCTGATTACTTTCAAGTCGTTATTTAGGAGTATGATCTCAGCAGACTCCTTGGCTATGTCCACGGCATTAGTGACGGAAATACTAACATCAGCCACCTTCATGGAGGGTGTGTCATTGATGCCATCTCCGATAAATCCAACAACGTGTCCATTGGCTTTCAGAGCGTTCATTATCCGATTCTTTTGTGCGGGATTAACCCGCGTGAAGATATCAGCTCTCTCCACAACTCTGGCCAGTGCATCGTCATTCATGGCTTCAATTTCACTGCTGCGCACGGTATTCATGGCTTCAATTTTTGCAGTGCGCACGAAATGTCCAAGTTTATCGTCGTATCTTTTGCCCCGCCGTAACTGATATATCTGAAAGCCAAGTTGCTGACAAATATTGCCAGCAACAATTTCATTATCACCGGTTAGAATTTTGAGTTTCACCCCAGCCTGTCTAAGTAGCTCAAGGGATTCCCCTGCGGTTTCCTTTAGTGGGTCCATAAAAGCAATGAAACCCAGGAAAACCATGTCGGTTTCATCAGCTACAGAATAGGTCGGTTGGCTCTCTACCATATTGCGGTACGACACGCCGAGAACCCGTAATCCTTGGGAGCTTAATTCATGATATTTCCGCTCAATCTGGCTTCTGGTGTCACTTGTCAAGCTATATGTCTTTCCATCGAGCTCGTAGTACGAGATAACCCCAGCGATTTCCTCTGGTGCTCCCTTCGTAATAAGAAGGGTTTGCTGACTTTCTCTAACTACCACCGAAAGTCGTTTTCTAACGAAATCAAAGGGTATTTCATCAATTTTTTGGTAACGGTCGGTATCAAGCTCCTTATGCGTGAGTATGGCCTCATCAAGTGGGCTTCTTAACCCAGTTTGGTAGATGCTATTAAGAAAAGAGTACAGGAATACCTTTTCCGAATCCTTTCCTTCCATATCCACGTGCAGTATGACGGTGACTCTATTCTCCGTCAGAGTGCCGGTTTTGTCAGCGCATAAAACATCCATGCTACCAAAATTCTGAATTGCTGCCAGACGCTTTACGATAACGCCTTTCTTTGACATGCTGGTAGCACCTCTAGCCAGGTTTATCGAAAGAATCATTGGCAATAGCTCCGGTGTCAGTCCTACCGCCAGAGCCACAGCAAATAACACGGACTGCAAGACAGTGTGTTTAAACAAGGCGTTGATAAGGAATACAAAGACAACGAGGACAAAGGTAACTTGCATAATGAGAAAACCAAACCTCTTCAGCCCTCTTTCAAACTCAGTTTCTGGTTTTCTCTCAGCGCTCTTACTGACAATTGCTCCATACTGGGTCGAACTCCCGGTCTCAATAATAATTGCGGTTGCGGTACCGTTAGTTACGGACGTGCCCATAAACAGATAGTTATTCCACCCACTTATATCGTCGAGACTCGTGTTTTTAAGTGCCTCACCGGTCTTTTCTGAGGGGAATGATTCCCCGGTTAAAGCTGACTGGTCTACAAAGAAGTCCCGGGCGCTCATTACCCTGGCGTCTGCTGGGACAATATCTCCTGCTGTAAGGGCGACTACATCACCGATTACCAGTTTCGAGACTTCAATTTCCTGCTTTGCACCATCTCTGATTGTAGTGGCTGTGGTAGCTATCCTTTTTTTCAATTCTTCCGCCGCTCTACCTGCCCTGTACTCCTGGGTAAAGTCAAGAACCACACTCACCAAAACGATGGAGAGAATGATTATTGCACTTATTCGGTCCCCCAATATGCCAGACACTATAGCCGCAATTATTAGTATTATGACCAGCGGACTCTTAAAATGAGAAAGAAACTCAATGAAGATCGATCCCCTCTCCTTTTTGGCAATTTCATTGGGACCGTAAGTTTCCAAACGGCTTTCCACTTCTTCAGTGGTAAGCCCTGCTGCAGAAGAACCCAGTCGGCTCAGAACTTCATCGGAAGGCAGCGACAAAGCCTCTTCCGTGTTTATCAGGCTTGAGCCAGAAGTTCGTCTTTTTGTATCCTGCTTTTTTAGCGTTGTAGGACCCTTTCTTAGTCAAAATGGGGACTATTTAACTGGCTTCGGTACAGTTTACTCTCTTCGCCATGCGGGGACAATCCCTCGAATTGCTGTAATGTACTACCTGCGAAAAGACATCGATAAAATTAGTCAGGAATTGTACGAATATCTGAGATTCCCCACCACCGTCTGTGTGGTAAGCACCATTGAACAATTGTCAGTTCTGTGCAACGACAGTTCGGCGCATCACCAAACCCGACTTTGACACCTGCTACTGGGTCACAGCTTCAGCATAACTACTCTGTAGCTTTGGACGGTAGAATAATGTAGTGTAAAACATTAGCATTATAGGCTATTGACAACAACAGGAAATTATGCTATGCTATAAGCAAGATGTACCTGCGCTATCATACTGTTCGGGGACGAGGTGGACAAGCCTACACCTATCTGGAGCTCGTTTACAGCGAGCGGCTGGATGGAAAGGTAAGTCAGGAACGGGTGTGCTCCCTGGGGCGTGTGGAGGAACTGCGAGAGAGAGGAGTCATAGACCGTATGATAGCCAAATTAGCCGAGGTTGCCCGGCAGAGATGGATACGAGCAGAGGCGCTAAGGTTGGGGACACCATGGTCCAAGGAATATGGCCCACTTCTCCTGGTACGTCGTTTATGGCGGGAGATGGGGCTGGAAGAAACCCTGGATGAGCTTCAGCAGCATAGCTCTACGGGGGTGCCGGTTAAGGAGGCACTGCTAGCTCTGGTGGTGAGCCGACTGATAATGCCCCGCAGTGAACTGGGGAGCTATGGCTGGCTAAAGGAGAAGGTGTATGCTCCGGAATGGGAAGGACTGGAATTGCACCATCTGTACCGTAGTCTGGACTTTCTCGCCGAACATATGGGGGCTATGGAAGAGGTCCTATTCCAGCGGGTGCGTGACCTGTTCTCGCTCAATGTGAAACTGGCGCTCTTTGACACCACCAGCACCTACTTTGAGGGGAGAGGCCCTCAAGGATTGGCTGAGTTCGGATATAGCCGTGACAAGCGTTCGGACCGAGTACAGGTGATCATTGGGGTAATCATGACCGATGAGGGCATTCCTGTGGCTCATTACGTGTTTCCCGGTAATGTTGCCGATATTAATGCTTTTCGGCAGGCAGTGGCTGATGTGAAACAGCGCTTCCCGCTGGAGGGGGACGTGGTGATAGTGGCTGACCGGGGAGTAGTAGCTGAGCCTTTACTTGAGGCACTGGAGGCAGAGGAACAGAGTTATATCGTGGGGATTCCTCTACGCAGGTGGAAGAAAGCAGGTAAGGTGCTGGCATGGCCTGGCAGGTATCATGAGGTAGCTGAGAACCTGAGGGTGAAAGAGGTATTTCTGGATGGTCAACGCTATGTGCTTTGCCATAACCCGCAGCGGGAGGCTGAGGATGCCAGGCGGAGGTCGGAGATAGTAGCCGAACTGGAAAATGAAGTGGTCCATGGGGGGTTGTCCAAGCTGGCACGGAAAAAAGGCTATGGGCGCTACCTGAAGATAGAGGAAAAAGGTAAGGCCACTATTAACTGGAGGCGGGTAAGCCAGGATGCCCGATGCGATGGGAAATACTTGCTGCGGACACCTACAAACCTTTCTCCGGAGGAGGTAGCTTTAGCCTACAAGGAACTGTGGCGGGTAGAGCATGCCTTCCGGGATCTAAAGAGCGGGCTGGAGGTAAGGCCAGTATATCACTGGACGCCAGCTCGGGTAAGGGGGCACATCGGTATTTGTTTCCTTGCCTTGGTGATTGAGTCTGCCCTGGCCCGGCTACTTCGTACACATGACTGTGAACAGAGCTTGGACCAGGTAATGGAGGCAGTGCAACAGGTCAAGGCAGTGCGTGTGGAGCTCGATGGGGATGCGTTCCTGACGAGGACTGACTTGCCACCACTGGCACAGAAGGCCTTCGCAGCTGTGGGGCTGCGTCCTCCGCCAAAGGTTCAGCCACTGCCGGCTTAGCTTGGCAGAAATATTTGTAGTGGAAACCACCTCTTTTTAGCTTCGTTACTGTCAAAGTCGGGCCAGAGCACTACATTGTAGAAGGAGTCTTAGAAAGTGCCGAGTAAACTCTAAATCTCTTCAAAGCCTTCTTAACCTTTTCTTTATCGAGATGCATTTTCGCAATGCAGGTAAGCTGTTCGAGTACAAAGCTGCTGTCCGAAGAGAGAACTTGAAACCCTCCCTGAGCCAGAAATTCCACTACCTCTTTGTCGCCGGCGAAAAAATGGTCATATCTTCTTCCGGTCTTTTGTTCGACGCGTTTTTCCACCATCTTTACTATCCACGTTCTATCTGCCTTTCGGTAGGGGTAGAAATCAGGGGTTATCCATATTCCACTTGAAGAGTAGTTTTCAAAGAATTTTTTAATATTGTCTCTCAATTTTTCTTTTTCTTCCCTGGACAAATAGCTGGCTAAACCCTCATGAATTACCGCTATATTGTTTTTCTTCCCGTCAAAAAATCTTTTTCCGAGGCGGTCCCAATCATCACAGTCAAGTGCGTTCAAGGGATAAAAGTGGTGATTTGGGTTTTGTACAGTTCCGGTCTCCTGTAGAACTTTATTAAAAACTTGCTGTTTTATACTCAACATGCCAGGCAAATCGGTTTCAATATAGACGGAATTACCTCTGGCCCACTCTAGCCCCCTTGCTGAGAGGCCGGAGGCAATTTCAACGACAGCATATCCTTTAGCATTATTTCTTAGTGTCTCGTCTACAGATAAGTACCTGCTTTCAAAGAAAACAATTCTATTTATGCTCCGTGGGGCCAACCTCGCCAGATGCGAAACAAATGAAGGGGTCCTAACAAAAAAGTATGGCTTCGTTATCTGCCTGGCTGCCTTATAAATCTCTTTTGCATAGGGCATATCAGTATATTTGGCTCGAAGGCCTGCAACTAATACTGCCGTGGGGCTAATTTTTTTGTAATCCTGAATCATTTTTTATGAAAAATCGCTTCCGATGATCAAGTCACTATGTTGGTGTAAAATAGCTTATGTATAGCTCTCCCTTAGACTGGTAATTTTAGACTGCCAATAAATCCTTTTCAATATTTTGAGCCCGTTCGCTGAAAGCCTGTCGTCTCAGGACCTCTAGCTCCAGCCAGGTGTTTTGTTCATCTTCAGTCTGTCCAAAGTCCGCGAGGCCGTGATGAGGATAACATGGGTTGGCCACAAGGCCGAACTCTAGACGGTGAAATACAGGATAGCTTTGGTACTTCGTCTTGCTTCGCCAAACAAGTTCTCCGGCAAGTTGGTGGCACGAATAGCTCCGGCCGGGCGTTCACCTGAAGAGGAGTTATTTTCTCACTGTGCTCTTTTCGTCATAAAGTATGACTTTAGCTATGAACGAACAACCCGCCAATAAGAGGTTCGCTGGTAATTGCACAGTTTGCATTCACGACGTCATGCAAAAAACGGACAAGCATCCCGCCATCGAAGTATGTTAAAATCAGACTTGCCGATGACTAATAGCCATCGAGCAACTGAGTCGGGAAATGGCAACTGGTATACGTGAGGATTGCTAAGTGGATGTAGGTGTGCACCTTCTTATTGGTTCTATTCTGGAGAGATTCGGCCGGGGTAAGCTATGGCTCTATGCCGTCCCGGCTTTCCTGTCCCATGCCTACGTAGACTTGATGACATATCGTTGGGACAGGCCACTAGACTGGTTGGGCCTCTTGGCTGGCTCGAATCAGCCCGGACCTATGGTCAGGTGGGTCGGCTTCGATGGGTTTTGGAATATCAGCAATATTGGGACTATCATCATTATTTTGGCCTCCGTAGCTATATGGCTGGTCTTCTTTAGGCGTTACCGAATTGGCATACTTTTCTCGTGGCTTGCCTGGGACGGCCTCTGGGTTATTCAGGAACTTTCTTTTCTCATGGGTTTTCGCCTGCCGCTTATTCATGGCATCATGATGGACTTCCTCACTAAGGCACCAGTTTTTACAGCCGTGCACGTAGTCATGGCAATCTTCGTGATTCTTTTACTTTGGGGCTACCGCGGGACATTGGTTGGAATTGGGAAGGCTGGCTCTCTGAAGTCCCTGAGCATTCTCCAACGCAAGGTTAAACCACAGCCCTAGCTAGTGGCTTAGCTTGAACGGTGTAGTGGAAAACCCTTGCCAAACTTGACAGCCAGTTCAGACGAGCAAATCTCGTGCTATTGAAAATAAAAATCTGTTAGCTTCACAAAGGACCTGCCGTGTCATCAGTCACAAACTGAACATGAATAATATTCCCTACGTATGTGTGGAAGGGTGAACCCAAAACAGGGCTAAATCTTATAGCCAGCAAGTCAACATGGTCTTCGGCAAAAGTTCACATTGCCGAAAAACAGAACAATTAGAATCGAGTAATTCTGCTAGCTGCCTAGTTTGGGTGCGTACACAATCAGCCATGATGTGCAGAGATATCCTTCTGTCTTCTGAATGAGTCGGGACTCAAGGGAGCCCTTGAATAAGGGAATCGATAATTCTAGACTTATACTCTACGCTTTGCTAGACTAACACCGATGTACTAACGCCGGAGCCCCGGAGGAACCATGAAAAAAACTCAGAAATTATTTATACTCGTATTTATCATGGCAGCGATGATATTGCCGGCCTGTAGCCAAAAACCCGCTGGAACAACTATGCCTGAAGACATTTCTAAGCCCACACCATCTTCCACAAAAGGAGGCAGCATTATGCAGTGGTCCAGCCCACCACCAATGACTATCGACCAGGGCAAACAATACATGGCAACCATCAAGACCAACTTTGGAGATATCGGGGTGCAACTCCTTCCGAAAGATGCTCCTCTTGCCGTAAATAATTTCGTTTTCCTGGCTCGCCAGGGCTTCTATGATGGCGTAAAGTTTCATCGGGTGGTGAAGGGCTTTGTCATACAGGGCGGTGATCCAACGGGTACCGGGGCAGGAGGACCAGGATACAAGTTTGCCGATGAAAAGGTAAGTAAAGACTATGTTGCGGGCATCCTGGCCATGGCCAATGCTGGCCCCAATACCAATGGCAGCCAGTTCTTTATCACCTTAGCCAACCTCAGCGGCAGGCTGCCCAAGAATTATACTATCTTCGGCCAAGTGACCAGCGGCTTTGATGTTGTACAGAGGATAGGGGACGTGCCAGTGAAGGCCAAGAGCCCTGGTGGCGAGGTTTCCTCGCCCACAGTGGATGTTTATATAGATAGCATTATCATCGAGGAAAAATAAGTCTCCAGCCTGGATTCTCCCATCCCCGACCATTGCAGCAGGGCCACATGATTCCCTGCGCTCTACCCGGCCTACTCGTAATACAACACTAATCCATCGTTTTGTTGGATGGCGGCGATATGTTAATCGACCAGTGCAAAGGTTTTGGAAGAGTTTTTCAAGCTTTGAAACATGAGTTACTACAAAACCAATGCTGATTGCTATGGGGGATAATGCGGTAAAATGTCAGCTCTTTGACATGCTACCCCAGTTGCATTGTCCACTTCTGCTGTCCATTCCGCCATGCTGCCATACTGCCACAGAATGCTGTGGCGGACTAGGGTGGCTATGTGGCGCAATGAACGTAACGCTGTGTGGCGTGGCGCTGTGTGGACATGAACGCGGCTTCGGTGGACACGAAGGTGGCGTAGGTGGACACAAAGGTGGAATGAGCCGAACGCGGGAATGGCAAACATGATGAAAAGGTGGGGCTCAAAGGACAAAAAAAGAACTCTTGTCTTGGCTTTCAGCCTTACGACTTAGCCCATCTCTCGGTGCTGGATTGTAGCAGGAAAACACCTTAGTCGGAAGGCTCACTCGCTGTTGCTTTTTGGCCTAACACGATGAAATGTGTGATAGCATCGCCAAAGACACACAGAATTTGCTTGAAATAGCTGGGGCGACGCCAGAGAGAAATGAGCTATCCCGAAGTGTACTGTTCCATGACTTTACGGAAATGATATCCATAGATGGCAAGCGACATGGACACTGGGAATTTGCAGGGGTACTTTAGCAAGCTGGAAATGAATAGCCTCCAGTAATATCTTCTTCCTTTTTCCTTCAGTCCTAAAAATCAGATCGACTTAAGGAACGCCACGATGTGATAAAACTGCAGGTTCCCCTTTCGTCTTCCGTCGGGTCTGAACTCTTTCAAAAAGGCTCTAATACGTTCGTAGTAACGTTTGTGAGAATATATCGTATTCAATATATGTTTATAGCCATCAAGCAGTGTCTCGCGGTCCATTTTGGGAGTGAAGTTGCAGTCAGTATTGCTACCAGTAAAATTTTTTAACAGGCGACTTTCCTTTTTCAAACGCTGGTATAGCTTGGTGCCAGTAGGAGCATTCAATAGCCCCACCATTGCAGTAACAACGCCGCTCTTCTGGATGAAGTCTATTTGGTCTTTGAATATAGAAATCGGATCACTGTCAAAACCCACAATGAATCCTCCCTGCACTTCCAAGCTGCGGCTCTGGATCTTCTTAACAGAGGCTATCAAATCACGACTTCGATTCTGCGACTTATGACATTCAAGCAGACTCTCTTCGTTGGGGGTTTCTATACCAACAAATACCGTGTTAAACCCGGCCTCTACCATCAACCGCATTAGTTCTTCGTCATCAGCTAGATTTATCGAAGCTTCGGTCGAAAGCGCGAAAGGGTACTTCTTACGTTTCTGCCACTCAATCATGGCTGGCAATATTTCTGCCTTCACGTCTCTTTTGTTACCAATGAAGTTATCGTCAACAATAAAAACGCCAGCCCGCCATCCGTGCTCATATAATGCATCAAGCTCTGACAACATCTGGGCTTTACCTTTGGATCGAGGTTTATGTTCGTTTAGCACGACAATGTCGCAGAATTCACAATCAAAGGGACAGCCTCTGGAATACTGAACACTCAATGAGGAATATTTGCTCTTGTCAATTAGTCCCCAGGCCGGAATAGGAGTTATCGTTATGTCTGGGTACTCATTAGACGTGTAGATGTGTCTAGCACACCCATTGCTCAAATCCTGTAAGAAGGATGGCAACGTAAGCTCAGCCTCATTGAGTACAAAGTGGTCTACCCCATCAAATTCTTCGTATCCGGTAGTAAAGAGAGGCCCGCCGGCAACAATCTTGCTGTTCAGTTTCTTACATCGGGTAATGACTTCCTCCACCGAATTCCGTTGCACGACCATGGCACTGATAAAGACATAATCAGCCCATTTGATATCTTCGTCAGCCAGTCTGGTTACATTCATATCTACTAACTTTTTCTCCCACTCATGCGGGAGCATAGCTGCTACAGTTAATAGACCCAGTGGCGGAAAAGCTGCCTTCTTAGAGACGAATTTTAAGGCATGCTTGAAACTCCAAAATGTGTCCGGATAATGTGGATAAACCAGAAGTATTCTCATATCATGCCCCTCACTATGTTGTAACTTTCCCACGGGTGTAAGTCTTAACCAGAATACAAGTCTGATTGAGGAAAGTCAATTAGCGATTGTTGACAACGTGAGGAGAAAAACTATCAACCGTGGGGAACCGTAACACAGAGTGAGCACCTCAGGTAACATTTTGGCTGAAAGGTTCATTGCGAGGAGCGAGAGCGACGTGGCAATCTCGGCGGGGTGAACGAAGTATGAGATTGCCACGCTTCGCTCGCAATGACAGCCGGGGGTCACAAGGGCCCTCAAATTTGGAGAATTTGAATTTAGATATTGTTTAGGATTTAGAGATCAGGATTTAGGATTTGGGAGTGACTGAGAGTCAGGAGGTGTTCATTTGTAGTATTCGCGGATGCGGCGGAAGAAGGCGCGGACGATGAGGATGAAGATGATGACGAAAATCAGGCCACCTATGACCAGGTACCAGGCGGAGAAAAGACCGACTTGGAATGGGTAGGGGGAAAGCGCCCAGCCGCTTTCATTGCCGGCACCGTCAATGGCTTTGACCCGCCAGTAATACGTGCCCGGCCCTAGCTTGATAGTGCAATTCGGCTTGGTCAAGCCCGTCTTTCTCATGCCCGGCTCCAATGGGAAGAAGCTTAGGTTGTTGTCTATCTCCAGGATATAGGTGACGCCGCTGGGGTCAGAGACCTCGGTCCAGGTGAAGATGACAAGCTGGGAGCCGAACACGCCGAACCTCTGCTGCTTCTCTCCGGGAGTGATTGTGTTTGGTGCTGGTGGTGCCTCGCCTTCCAGTGGCAGGCCGTAGGTGGCGACATTGCCGGCCTTATCAGTGGCGGTAATCACGTGGTTGGCTTTGGAGCTTTCCGGCACCTTGAAGCTGTGGCTAAAGCTGCCATTCGAGTCGGTGGTTGGCGGTTTGTCAGTTGGCACGCTTGATATAGAGATATCATCGTATTTAATGGAGACCTGACTGTTGGCGGCAAAGCCGCAGCCGGTTACTGTGACCTCTCCGCCGATCTCGGGATGTGCGGGGTTAAGACTGATTTTTGGGCTAACCCGGAGGCTGGCGATGATATCTCCGGTGTACACATTTTCCACAGTAGCCTTGAACTCGTGCTTGCCGGCGATGGTGTTGGGGATGGCGAACTCGGTGCTGAAGCTGCCCACCCCGTTGGTGCTGATGGCAAGCGCCGTGTCTTGACCATCAAAGCTCAGCTTAACCTCTTTTTTATTAGCCGGGAAGCCGGTGCCGTTGATGGCGACCTTAGAGCCAGGTGAGCCTGAGGATGGGCTCACCTTTATGTCGGGCAGCACCGTAAAGGCGAAACTGTATGGGGATTCGGGACGCCAGCCGCGCAGGAACTCGACGTAGTTGGTACCATAGGCGGCTTCGGGGATAGTGAAGGTGACAGTTACCTTCGTGTCGCCCTTGGGTACTTCGCCCTTGGTCACCACAATAAGGTCTGTGCTCTCATCGGTGATGGGAGTCTTGCTCCAGAAAACCTGGTACGGCCCATCCACAGTGCGGGAGCCAGCGTTTATGGTAATGGTTGCCGTGGAGCCGACTCTCCCCGAGGTGTCCGATTTTTCCCCCACGACCGTGGGGCAAACACCTTCCACTCAGCCACCGGCTTTGACCGCGGTCGGCACCAGCACCATTGCCAGCACCAAAATTAGGCCAATATAACCTATAAACCTCATGCCTTAGATTTTATACCCCCCTGCCTGAGCCTTGTCAAACTTAAAGCCAACTTTTTATCTAAAGCCGATTGACAAACCCACCAGTGTAGCGGCGACCTTAAAGGGTCGCCGCAGGCGGGACTGAAGCCTCGCGGCTACATGTTTAAGAAATTCTAAATTCCAAGCACCAAATCCTAAACAAATTCAAAGCCCAAAATACAAGTGACCAAAACGCTATTTGGTGCAATCATTCCAACGAAGTACATTGTCTAATCACCCAATTCTTTCCTATCCAAGTACAGGGATGCAGTTCATCCTGTTCTTTCAGGGAGGCTACCACAAACTTGTTCTAGGTCGCGGTTTGCTAGCATCTTTCCTCTTCTTCCGCCATGCTCCGTCCTTCCTTCCACTACGGGGTTGCTTTCCGACATGTGGAACCCTTCCCGCTCTTCTGTGTGCCGGGGGCATAAAACATCACCTCCATGTCAGAAAGTGTTGAGTGAACGAGCTGAGAGAATGACGATAGTGTACTCACAGCACCGTGACATTCGAGTGAATTTAAGGCTGTGACACCTTAATCCGTGAATTTTTCAAAATTTTCTAAAAAACGGGCTGAGTGGGAGGCTGCCTCTGGTTGATTTAATATCGGAAGGGAAAGAATCGCAAGGTTTTTGTCGCTTGCTAGCCTTTTAGCCTTCTAGCTAAAGCTTATTTAGGTCTGCTGGCGTGAAAAGGAAAATAGTCCACCTACTATGCCGTCGTATGGCGAGAATAAATTGACGGGCTTTAGCTTTAACTTCATCCAGGCGGGCTTAGGGCCAATATCCTGTGGTAAGCTGGACCAATTAACATTTGCCAGACTTCGTTAGCAACACGAAGCAACATCTGCCCGGCGTGGCTTATCACCCGCCCGAACTGGGTAAAAATGGCAAACCTCAATCTTTTGGGGTGGGCAGTGGCATATTCTTGAGGTAAGGCTACGACTTTGAGCAACTGAAGCAGATTGTGGGTTAACACCTGCAATCTGAGCCAGGCAGCATTAGCACCATGTTTGGCACTGGGATAGACTCCTCCTGCCAGCTCATTATTCAGTATGTGATGGATATGCTCGATGGTGCCAGCTTTACCTCGCTGCCATTCCAGTAGTTCCTTTCCATCCATATCCCACATATTGGTGACTACGGCAAAGTGGCGCACCCCGGTCCCGTCCTCAAATAGGTCCCCTTGCTGCCGGCGTATCCTTATTGTTAGATATCGATAAGGCTGGCTATCCTTCTTCTCATACTGGCGGGCAGGAACATAGGGCACTTCAGCCCATTCTCTTATCATACCTCGCCTCTCCTCCTTACATGCCTTCCAGACTCCTTGGGGCAAGGCTTCAATCTCTTGCCTTAATCCCTGGCTCATATCAGCGCTTACTGCGAATTGCCATCCTCTCCCCTGCCAGTGGTCTAAAACATCCTGCTGGTAGCCGGCCGAGTCCGAGCGTACTTTAACCTGCCATGGTCCTTCAGGTAACATATTATAAGCCTCATCCACTATCTCCTTTATGCCACGACCAGGAGGCACATTGCCCTCACGAAGCTCATCAGCTAACACCAGCTGTGTCTCTGCCCATTCCACCTCCATAGGCTGAAGGGCGCGATAACCATCATAACAGTATTTGGCATTTGCCTTGGCTGTCTCCACTAAGTGAGCGTCGACATCAAAAGTCACCTCATGGCTTGGCTTAACCCTGTCTACATAAGTCCATATCACCTGACGATTGGGCTCTTTGAGACTAGCCAGGGCTATTGATTCGTCAGGGATAAAAGAACTTTGTAAAGGGCGTGTCTGCATAAGGGAGTCATCGTGGAACTTGTCCAGCCATTGCCTCGCCGTTTCCGCTGCTGGTGGCTGATAGCCCAGCATTACTGCCAGCCCCCTATCTTGGCGCAGCCTTTCCATATCCTCAATACAATCACCACCTAAGGCGCTCAACAGGACAAAAGATTCCACCATCTGCCCTTGTCTTAGCCCCTTCGATGATTTCTTCTTAGGCAAAGCTCGCTCAACTGCCGCCTCTATCCCTGCCTTGCGGTATAACTCCACCACTAAGGCTGCACCTCCCCAAGGTGTTACCTCTTCCTCAAGCCCACCGGTAAGGATAACTCCCAGGGAGCTTCGATTTCTCATAGCTTTCACCTCCTGGGTGGAAGCTTACTACAATCTAACTAGCTTTGCATCTGAAGGCCCATCCACGGATCAAGGTGACATACGGGCTCTTGACAAAGGTAACACAATTGCTGTAACATACAAAAGTAGAATAATTCTATTCTGGGACTAATTTTATGCATATTCCAGGACATATTATAGCACAGCTGCTTTCCTACCTAACACTAATGAAGCTAGTTTTGGCTAAGCAATATAGCTTGAACACTTTTCAGTTTCTTGCCCTGCTGCTTGTTGGAAACAAAAAGGGTACTACTATCAAGGGACTTAAGCGAGAACTTTCACTGCCTGGCAGTTCTTTGACCTTTATCATAGACTCACTAGAGAAGAAAAGACTGATAAGGCGGCGAAGAAGCAAAGAAGACAGGAGACAGTGGCTCTTGTTTTTGACTGCCAAGGGGAAACGGCTATATATGGAGATCCTAGAAGCTGAAGGTGAAATGATTCGGCCAGCCCTAGAGAATCTTTCCGAGACAGAAAAGGCAACCTTCTTAAAGATAGCTGAAGAAGTCATCAAGACTCGAACTACAAAGTAGGGTTGAGAAGCAAACTAACAATAGGGGGTAAGACATGGGGTGAGTAACCAGATATAGCACCAATATTAAACAGAATGAAGTGAAAGGAGGCAATAATGAGTGGGATACTAAAAATACTAACTATTATGAGCGTTGCTTTTCTATTGTGTGTCGCATCCATAGGATGCGCGGCACCTTCTTTGAAATCCATAGCGGCCTCGCCAGGCAAAGTTAGCCTAGCTGTAAATACAACCCAGCAACTCACTATCACTGCAACCTATACTAAAGGGAGCACAAAGAATGTTACTGCCCAAAGCACCTTCAAGAGTAGCAATGAGAAGATAGCTACAGTTTCTAAGGGGGGTCTTATTAAGGGAGTAGCTGCCGGTTCGGCTAGCATTACAGCTTCTTATACTGAGGGTAAAGTCACTAAAACGGTTACGGTTCCTGTGACCGTGAAATAGGTAAGAACATCCCTGAAGCAGTAGCTACGCTGGGCGAGTAAAAGGCCAGCGACAGCGTTACAATTGTTATTCTAGCTGCTGCTGATAATGAAGAGAAACATAGGGGGCGGTGTCGTCAGTCGCTCAAGAAGCAAGGCTATTCACGCGGCTATGAAATGATAGCAATTGGCAATTTACCACGGCGCATATACCAATGAGCATGTCACCTTCGAAAAGAACATTTCACAGGCTTTAAGGCATTTTGCGGGTAACTGACACCTTAGTAAAAAAACGACGCAGCAAATGGCCATGTGTACAATCAACGAGACCTACACGAAGCCATTCAAGGACGAGTTAGAAGATCGGTTGCGAAAGTGCGGCTTTGGCTTTGCCGCTAGTCATAATTTTTCTTTGCCACTACTACGCTGGCTATCGCCCGAAGAAGAGAGCGTTTCCTTCTGGACAGTGGCTCGGCTCGTGCCTACATCTGTATCACGCTAGATGGAGAGCGAGAATGATAACAACACAGAAGATGAGATACACCCTCAGAATCCTATCAGTCGCAGTCTTGCTGCTAACCGTGGCTGGCTGCTCAGCCCCTGCCATTTTGCAAGCTCCGCCATTAACCGAAACATCAGTTGAACATAACCCGGCGTCCTCTTCACTCAGCAGTAACCCGCCTCTGCCCTCTATTGCCGATGCAGTTGCCGCGGTTTACCCATCGGTGGTTACCATAACCACTGAAGCGACCGCCTATACTTTCTTCTTTGGACCACGAACACAGAAAGGCGCCGGCTCAGGCTGGATTTATCGGCAAGATGGCCTCATTGTGACCAACAACCATGTAGTCGAAGGAGCTGAGAAAGTTACAGTAGGACTGGCTGATGGCAGAATCTTTCGGGCGGACCAAGTCTACCGAGACCCTGTCACTGACTTGGCAGTAGTCAAAGTCGGTGCCACTGGTCTGCCGCCCGCCAAGGTTGGCGATTTATCGCAGTTAAGGGTTGGTGATTGGGTAATAGCCGTTGGGAATCCCCTTGGGCAGGGACTGAGGGCTAAAGAAGGTATTGTTAGTGGCTTAAAGGTCTCTTTGACTGTAGACCAGGGAGAAACCTTGTATGACCTCATCGAGACCTCAGCAGCCATCAATCCAGGCAACAGCGGTGGTCCCTTAGTAAACATGGCAGGAGAGGTTATAGGCATTACCAGTGCTAAAATTGCCGCGATCGGTGTCGAGGGTATGGGCTATGTTATAGGTACAAGAGTAGCCATGCCCATTATTGAGCAGCTAATCAGCAAAGGCTATGTGACCCGCCCATGGCTCGGAGTTCAACTCTTTACAGTCGATGAGTATACAGCTGCCATGAATGATCTATCTGTGGACAAAGGAGTAGTCATCGCTGAAATCGTTCCCGGCGGCCCAGCGGAGAAAGCCGGTCTGAAAGTACGCGACGTGATCATCCGTTTTGAAGGGAAAGATGTGACTACGGCTGAAGCTCTTATGCAAGCAATACATTCTTGTAAAATCGGGCAAGAAGTTGAAATAACCTTTGTCAGCGGCAGAGAAACGAGAACAACTCATGCCCGCTTAACCGAAAGTTCACCGCCTTAGGTTAGGCATAAAATAGGTTTCGATATGAACGTAGCATTCTCACTTCATAAATTAACCGATGGTCAAGGGCAAAACTTAAAAAGGGTAACATCCATCCTGGCTCCAAGGATGCTTATGCCCAAACTATTATGGCTAGAAGCTACAACTGCGCTCAACTAACTTTGGTTACTTTTTAGGTAGTTTAAGTCTAATTTTAACGCTTGTCTAGAGGAAATTAAGGCAGGAACGAATTAACTTGGAGAAAGTTAAATGAGCCAAAAAACCTATCTATTAATTTTTATCTTAGTTCTTTTCGTCTTTGGCTTATGGGTCATACTGCCTCTTGATAGTGAAAAATTAGGCAGGAAAGGGTTTCAACTGGGGCTCGACCTGAAAGGTGGTAGCCATCTAGTTTACGAAGCTGATCTAACCAAGAAAGACCCGACACAGACCGATGCCCAAGTTATGGAAGGTGTACTGCAAAAAATTGAGCGTCGGGCTAATGCCTACGGCGTTACCGAGCCGATAGTCCAACGACAGGGGAATAATCGCATTCTGGTTCAGCTTCCCGGAGTAAAAGACATTGATGAAGCTCTCAAGCTCATTGGGCAAACGGCACAGCTTGATTTCCGGGAGCAGAAGCTTGATGAACAGGGAAAGCCAGTTCTCGATGAGAAGGGCAATCCGGAATGGGTTATTGCCAAGGGTGTTGGTGAAGATGGTAAGGAGAGAGAGCTTACCGGTAAGTATTTTAAGCCGAATGCCAACGTAGTTTTGGAGCCGCGGACCAACAATCCCGAGGTAGCTTTCGAATGGAATCTTGAAGGAGCCACCGTTTTTGAGCAGGTGACGAAGAGAAACTTGCAGAAGCCTCTGGGGATCTTCCTTGATAATCAGCTCATTTCGGCGCCGACGGTGCAAGCCGTGATTAAGGATAAAGGGGTTATTACTGGTCTGAAGATAGACGAGGCCAGGACACTAGCTATACAGCTAAACTCGGGCTCTCTGGATGTACCTCTTAAAATTGTTCAGCGGATGGATGTAGATGCAACCTTGGGAGCTGATTCTCTCAGGAAAAGCCTGCTTGCCGGAGAGATAGGGTTGGCTCTGGTGATCCTGTTTATGCTCATTTATTATCGTGTGCCTGGTCTTGTAGCAATCTGTGCTCTCTCCGTTTATGGAGCTTTGCTGTTGGCTATCTTCAAGCTGATTCCGGTAACTCTTACCCTGCCTGCTATTGCAGGCTTTATCATATCCGTAGGCATGGCAGTAGATGCTAATGTCCTCGTCTTTGAGAGAATGAAAGAAGAGTTAAGAGCCGGGCGCACCTTAGTGGCGGCGGTAGAAGAAGGTTTTCGACGTGCCTGGCCATCCATTCGTGACAGCAACGTATCTACTTTCATCACCTGTGCTATCCTTTACTGGTTTGGGGGGACATTTGGCGCCTTTATGGTTAAAGGCTTTGCCGTGACTCTGTTTATTGGTGTGGCTATGAGCCTGTTCAGTGCTATTACAGTTACCCGGACTTTTCTCCGCTCGCTGGTGAGCAGCCGGCTGGTAACTGGATTATCAGCCTATTTACCTTACTCCGCTGCTTCTACTTCTAGCCAGATGGCCAGTAACCAGGTTACCCCTTCAAAGAGTTTAGGTGTGATCGATTTTGTGGGGAAAAGGAACTGGTATTTCTTAATCTCGGCCCTAATAATTGTACCAGGGATAATTTCCCTCACAGTCTTTGGGCTTAAGCCGGGAGTTGATTTCAGTAGTGGTACAGCCATGACGTTTCATTTCAGCGAACAGGTGGAACAAGGCCAACTCCGCCAGGCACTAACAGATTTGGGATATCGAGACGCGATTGTTCAGCACACTGGCGAGGGCAACTTCCTTATTCGTGTCAAGGAAATCCCACCTGAAGAGAAGGTAAAATTAGTTGACGGTATGGAGAAAACATTAGGATACAAGGTTGCCGTACCGGACTTTTATGCTGTTTCTCCTATTGTGGCTGGCGAAACAGGGCGCAATGCGGTCATCGCTGTAATAGCTGCTTCAATAGGTATCTTACTTTACATTTCGTTCGCATTTCGGAGGATGCCTAAGCCTCTTAGTTGGGGTACTTGTGCAGTCGTTGCCCTGGTTCACGATGTCCTTTTGGTTATAGGCGTCTTCTCTTTCTTAGGTTGGATAGTCGGAGTTGAAGTTG
>Ga0315282_10003345_pt1 | contig 28817 bp, 20 predicted proteins | sample YL17G07_20_MG_FD_203693 | JGI IMG/M metagenome (GOLD analysis project Ga0315282, IMG submission 203693) | Sediment microbial communities from Yellowstone Lake, YNP, Wyoming, USA - YL17G07_20 | ecosystem: Environmental > Aquatic > Freshwater > Lake > Sediment | place: USA: Wyoming | collected... | reverse complement strand
CGGGAGAACAGCGAGGGTCTCTACAGCGGCGCCGGCGGGTTCCACCGCAAGGGGACGCCGTACGAGGTCGCCGTGCAGGAGTCGATCAACACTCGGCACGGGGTGGAGCGGATCGTCCGGTACTCGTTCGAGCTCTCGAGACAGCCTGGACGTCGGCGGAAGCTGACACTCGTTCACAAGACGAACGTCCTGAACTACGCCGGCGATCTCTACCAGCGCGTCGTGAACGAGGTGGCGACGGAGTACCCCGACGTCGAGACCGACTACGTTCACGTCGATGCGGCGTGCATCTACTTCCTCGAGTCGCCGTCGCGGTTCGACGTGATCGTCACCGACAACATGTTCGGCGACATCATCACGGACCTCGGCGCGATGATCCAGGGCGGGATGGGCATCGCGGCCGGCGGGAACATCAACCCGGAGGGCGTGTCGATGTTCGAGCCGATCGGCGGGACGGCGCCTGACCACGTCGGCAAGGGCACGATCAACCCGCTCGCCGCGATAGGCGCGATGCAGATGCTGCTCGCGGACCTGGGTGAGGCCGACGCGGCGAGGGGCGTCGACGCCGGCATCCGGCTCGCCTGCTCGAGGCTGCCATCGATGCGGGCGGGCGAGATGGGCCGCACGACCTCCGAGGTTGGCGACCTGGTTGTGGAGGGGGCGACCGCGTGAACGAGCCATGCGGGTTCGAGCCGTGCGGGGTCGAGCTCTACGACACGACGCTCCGAGACGGCGTGCAACGCGCGGGGTTGTCGTTCTCGATCGAGGACCGGCTGCGGATCCTCCACAAGCTCGACTCGCTCGGGTTCCCCTACGTCGAGGGTGGTTGGCCCGGCGCGAACCCGCGCGAGACCGAGTTCTTCAAGCGCGCGGTGAAGGAGACGCTTCAGCACGCGACGCTCACGGCGTTCGGCATGACGCGGAAGGCGGGGGAGCGCGCCGAACGCTCGAGCGTGCTCCGCGACCTGCTCGACGCCGGCACCGAGGTGGTCTGCCTCGTCGGCAAGTCGTGGGATCTGCACGTGACCGAGGCGCTGCGCACGGACCTCCGCGAAGGTGTCGAGATGGTGAGTGACTCGATCGCCTTCCTGCGCAAGGAGGGACGTCAGGTCTTCCTCGACGTGGAGCACTTCTTCGACGGGTACCTGCGGAACCGCGCCTTCGCGATGGCGGTGCTCGCGGCGGCCGAGGAGGCCGGGGCGGAGCGTCTGGTGCTGTGCGACACGAACGGCGGGACACTCCCGCCAGACGTCGCGAGGATCATCCGTGAGGTGCGTGAGGGGACGGGCGTACGGCTGGGGATCCATGCCCACAACGACGCCGGATGCGCCGTCGCGAACTCGCTCGCCGCTGTCGAGGCAGGCGCGCTCCAGGTTCAGGGCACGATCAACGGCTACGGAGAGCGGACCGGCAACGCCGACCTCGTCCCGGTCGCGGCGAACCTAGCGCTGAAGATGGGCATCGAGGCGCTGCCGTCCGGGTCGGTGGCGCGCCTCACCGAGCTGGCGCACTACGTGGCCGAGGTCGCGAACATCGCGTCCGATTCGCACCAGCCCTACGTCGGCCGCTACGCGTTCACGCACAAGGCGGGTCTGCATGCGTCGGCCGTCGCGCGCTTGCCCGAGGCCTACGAGCATGTGCCGCCGGAGACGGTGGGGAACCGCCGCGGTGTCGTCGCCTCCGACCTCAGTGGGGGCTCCACGCTTCAGATGAAGGCCGAGGAGTTCGACCTCGAGCTCCGCGAGGGGGCCATCCCCGGCCTGCTCACCGAGCTGAAGGACCGCGAGGCCCGTGGCTACGCGTTCGAGGCGGCGGATGCCTCACTCGAGCTGATGATCCGCCGGCACGGAGGCTGGCGGCAGCCGTTCTTCGACATCGAGAGCTACCGCGTCCACGTCGAGCAGCGCGGCGGGGATGAGCCGCTCGCCGAGGCGACGGTGAAGGTCGTGACGAAGGGCACGCGGCACATCGAGAGCGCCGAGGGTCACGGCCCGGTCGGCGCGCTCGACAACGCGCTCCGCAAGGCCCTCACCAACGACTACCCGGAGCTAGAGCACATCTCGCTCGAGGACTATCGCGTCCGAGTTCTCGACGAGACGGTCGGCACCGGTGCGACCGTACGTGTGCTGATCGACACCTCGAACGGTCGGGGTGAGTGGACCACGGTCGGCGTGTCCGACAACATCATCGAGGCGTCCTGGGAGGCACTGACCGACAGCTACCTGTACGGCCTGCTACATCCGCGTGAGGAGGAGCACGGGTCGTAGCGACGTGCCGCTGAAGGTCGGGGAGGCCCCGCCGTGCGTGGCCCTGCGGACATCGCGGGGCTACGCGTGCTTCGTGTGGCCGTAGTGCCAGCCGTGCTTCGGGGGCTTGTGGGTCCACCCGAGGTGCTTGCCCTTGCCGGGGAAGTGGTCGCCACCGCCACCTCCGCCACCGCCACCTCCGCCACCGCCACCTCCACCGCCGCCACCACCACCACCGCCACCACCACCGCCGCCGCCACCACCTCCACCACCGCCACCCGTTGTTCCTGAGGGGGTCGGGCTCGCGCTCGGCGTGCCGCCACTCGACGGCGCCGACGGCACCGGCGGAAGGAGGTTCCCGAGGATGTCTCGGAGTGCCGAGAGGATCCGCGGCTCCAGTGACCCGACGAGCGGGCGCAGCGCCGCGAGGACGGCGGCGTCGAGCGAACTCGCGGGATAATCGGCCGATAGAGCCTGATCACGGTGATCCATCAGCGCCTGCGCGAGCACGGTCGCGTAGACGTAGTCGCCGCTCCGGAGCGCCCGGATGAGTTGTTGGAGATCGTGCGCGGCGGCGTCCAGCGGGGTCTCCGAGACGGGTCCGACCGATGTGCCCGGGGACGGCATCGCCCGTGGAGGACCGCCACCCCCCGGTCCCGAGCCGCCGAGCACCGCGACCACCCCGAAGACCACCAGCGCGAGCGCCGCGGCGACCGCCGCGAGGCGCATCAGGAGGTGATGCTCCTCGAGCCGCGCCGGCTGCTCCTCCACAGGTGGGGCGGGAGGACCGGCCGCCGACGCGACGACCGGCTCGGCGACGAGCGGGTGGAGGATGGCCGTGAGGGCCGCCAGGCCCACGCCCTTCTCGAGGTATCCGTCCGCGCCGATGTCGGCCCCGGCGGGTTGCGCGCCCGCGGTGAACACGATCAGAGCGGCATCGGGGGCGGCGGCCTTGATGCGGGCGACGCCTTCCGGCCTATCCTCACCGAGGATCGCTTCGTCGACGACTACGGCGTCGGGGCCAACGGTCTCCAGGGCCGCGAACAGTCCGGCCTGCCCCCGGACGTCGGCCACGACCTCGAAGCCGTCGTCTTCGAGGAAGCGGCGCACGAGGGCCCGCTTCTCGTAGATGTTGCCGCCGATGACGACCCGCACCCGCTCGCCGGGTCTGCGCGCGCTCACGAGGTGCGGTCGTTCGTCACGGTTCGACTGAGGATGCTACCCCGCCTCCCCGAACCTTGCGCGCGCGGTGTTGGGCAGGGGTGTGACGACGGCGCTCGCGGCGTCTATCCGTGCGGCTTGTGGCCGTGCCAGCCGCCGTGGGGAGGCTTGTGCTCCCAGCCCAGGTGCGCGCCCTGGCCGGGGAAGTTGTCGCCGCCGCCGCCACCGCCGCCACCGCCACCTCCACCTCCGCCTCCACCTCCGCCTCCACCTCCGCCTCCACCAGCCACGGTGCCACTGCCACCGCCGGTGCTGTAGAGCGTGCCGCCGCCCCCGCCCCCGCCCGCGCCCTTCTGTGGGGTCGAGCAGGGAGGCATGAGGTCTCCGAGGATGTCGGTTAGGCCCGTGCACTGCATCGTCGTGAGATCGTCGGCGAACGGCTTGAGGGCGTTGGTGATGTCCCGATCGAGCTTGGACAGGGAGGAGCCAGCGTCGCGCACAGCCTCCCGCTGGTCCATCAGCAGTTGCGCGTCGACCCTTGCCTCGACGAAACGGCCGGCCTGAAGCGCGGCCACGAGCTCGTCGAGGATCGAGTAGGCCTTGTCGAGGGCCGTCTGCGCCTCGGGCGACACGATCGCCTGGCCCGACGGCATGGTCGACGCTCCCGGCGCCGCGGCCTCGTGCTTCTCGCCGCCCAGGAACGCCATGAACACGGACAGGACGATGATACCTATGCCGGTCCACAGCAGCGCGCGGCTCAGCAGCGGCGCGCGACTCAGCGTCCACGCGGTCGGGCGCTTCCCTCCCTCTTCGGCCTCTTGCTCGGGGGCGGCGGCAGATGCGTGTCCTTCCTCACCGGCGGCCGCGAGAGCCACTGCGGCGCCGACCGGTGCGAACAGCGGAACGGTGTCCTCGTCCTCCTCGCCTTCCGCGACATCTTCGCCTTCCTTGCCCCCCTCGGCGTCCTCGGGTGCGCTCTCCGCGACACGTTCGGGCTCGCTCTCCGCGGCACGTTCGGGTTCGCTCTCCGGGTTGTCGATCGCCTCGGATCCGGGGACCGCGAACGCGGGCTCGCCGCAGAGATGGCGCAGCAGTGCCACGATCGTCGCGAACTCGACCCCCGCCCCCACGTAGGCGTCGGCCCCGGCCTCGGCAGCGGAGTCGTGGGTCCCACCCGGCGTGATCAGCAGTACCTTCGTCACGGGGGAGGCCGTGTGGAGCGCCTCGATCGTGTCGGCTCCGGCCTCCTCGACCATCTCGCTGTCGAGGACCAGCGCATCCGGCTGCTCGATCCCGACGACGCGGACGAGCTCGTCCGCGCGGGGCATCGAGGGGACGATCTCGAAGCCTTCGTTCTCCAAGTAGTGGGCGACGAGGCCACGCTTCAGGTAGGTCAGGTGGCCGACCATGACGCGCAGCTTCGCGCCGGTATCCGTGGTTGCCATGATGTTGCGTCCTCCGGATGTGTCGATCGCCTGGAGCGCAGCAGCCAGGGTAGCGAATACCCGGAGACGCTGGGAAGGGGGAACGGCTTAGGTCGAAGGGCTGGACCCTACGACGATAGCTCGGCGTCGCGGCCGGCGAGCATCTTCCGCGCGGCGAGCAAATCGTCGATCTCGTCCATCGGGAGGGGTTTCGCGAAGTAGAAGCCCTGGCCGAGGTCGCACTTCAGGTCCAACAGCTTCTCGAGCTGGTCGGCGCGTTCGATGCCCTCGGCCACCGGAAGGAGCTTCAGGATGCCGGCGAGCTCGATGATGGCGGCGGTGAGCGCCGACTGCTCGCCGCCCTCGTTGACGTTGTCGACGAAGGACTTGTCGACCTTCAGGATGTCCACCGGGAAACGGCGGATGTAGTTCAGTGACGAGTAGCCCGTGCCGAAGTCGTCGACCGCGAGCCTCACGCCTAGCGCCTTCAGCTCGGTCAGTCGCTGGATCGACAGCTCCATGTCCTGCATCATCACGGACTCGGTGATCTCGAGGGCAAGGGTGCTGGGATCCAGCCCGGTCTCCATGAGGACCTGGGCGACCTCGTCAACGATCGTGGGACGCTGGATCTGTCGAACCGACAGGTTCACGGTGATGTACAGCGGCGGATCGTGCGGGAAGCGCTCCTGCAGGGACTTGCCCTGGCGGCATGCCTCCTCCAGGACCCACTGGCCGATCGGCACGATGAGCCCGGTCTCCTCGGCAAGCGGGATGAAATCGAGCGGCGGGATGACGCCGCGCTGCGGGTGGTTCCATCGCAGCAGGGCCTCGAGCCCGGAGATGTCGCCGGACTCGAGCTCGATGATCGGCTGGTAGTTCAAGAAGAACTCGCCGTGGTCGACGGCCCGCTGCAGGTCGGCCTTGAGCTCCAGGCGGCGGAGAGCGGTCTCGTGCATCGCCGGTTCGAACACCTGGTAGCGGGCCTTCCCTGCCTCCTTCGCCATGTACATCGCGACGTCGGCGTCGCGCAGGATGTCCTCTGCGCCGTCCGGGCCGGACTCCTTGTCCTGGCTCGCGGTCGCGATGCCGATACTCGCGCGGACGAAGACCTCCTTCTCGTCCAGGTTGAAGGGAGCCTCCAGCGCGGACATGATGCGCGCCGCGACCTCCGCCGCCTCGACACCTTGCCCGCCGCCGTCCTCGAGCAGGATCGCGAACTCGTCGCCGCCGAGGCGCGCTGCCGTGTCGCCCGACCGCAGGCAGGTCTTCAGACGCTCCCCGACCTCGGCCAGCATGCGGTCGCCCGCCGCGTGGCCGAGCGAGTCGTTGATCGTCTTGAAGTCGTCGAGGTCCATGAACAGCACCGAGATGGGGCGGTCCTCGCGGCCCTGGCGTTCGAGGGCGTGCTCGACGCGGTCCTTGAACAGCGCTCGGTTCGCGAGGCTCGTGACCGAATCGTGGAAGGCCTGGTGCTGCAGCTGCTCCTCGAAGGCCTTGCGCTCGCTGATGTCACGGGTGTTGAGCACGATGCCCTTGACGTTCGGGTCGTGCAACAGGTTCGTGCGAAGTGTCTCGACGTGGAGCCAGAAGTCGTTGTTGTGGCGGATCCGGAGCTCGATCAGACCAGGATGGCTGTCGCCGTCGCGTTCGCCGCTGGTCAGGAACTGCAGGATCTGCGCCTGGTCCTCCGGGTGGATCAGCGTCGTGAGCTTCGAGCCCTCGAGCTCCTCCACGCTGTATCCGAGCACGCGCTCGACCGACGGGCTGATGTACTGCATCGTCGAGTCGGCGTCGACGACCATGACGACGTCTGACGAGTTCGTCACCAGTGAGGAGAAGCGCGCCGCGCTCTCGCGGCGCAGGAGGTCCTCGGTGAGTGCGGCGCTGTCGAGGGCCAGGGCGACCTGCGAGGACAGAGCCTCGAGGGAGTCGCACGTCGAGCGCGCCAAGGTCGCCGGGTTGGCGATCGACAGCAGCGCCTTGAGCTCGTCCTTGAGGAACAGCGGAACCGTGAAGATGAACTCCGCGTCGGTCGGCATCTCGAGCAGCGGGCCCATCTGGCTCTCGACGGCCGATGCCTGGATCGACCGATGGGAGAGCAGTCGCTCGCGCTTCCAGTCGGGCAGGTCGGAGAGCGCGAGCATCTTGCCTACGACCTCGCTCGACCCTCCGGCGGCGGCGACCACCGTGAATTCCATCGGTGCGTTGGTGTCGAGGCTGACCAGCAGTCGCATCGCGGCGCCCTCGCCGGTCAACGACTGGGTGGCCTCCAAGGCCGCGCCGTAGATCCCCTCGCGGTTCGTCGCCGTGACGAGCGCGGCGCCGGCCCCGCGCAGAGCCTTCTCGCGTGTTGCCGACAGCTCCTCCTTCCGGACCAGGCCGGACATCCTCGCGACGACGAGGAGGAAGAGGACCGCCGATGCGCCGATGACGATGACCCAGTCGATCGGCTCTCCGCGGAGGTACCGGATCATCTGCACGGAGGGAGCCATCAGCGTCGCGCCGGCGAGTACCGTGAGCCTCGCCCTGCCGAGCCGTCGCTCCGTGTCGGGCGCCCGCTCCGACAGGCTCGCCATCGACGGATGCAGCGCGGCGGCGCCCCACAGCACGTAGAAGGAAGCCCACCCGGCCTCGAGGTACCCGACCTGTTGATAGACGATGCCCTGGACCGAGATATAGCTGTAAACGAAGTCCGTCAGGAAGAGGGCGAGCGCCGCGCCCGCCATCAGGAAGAAAGCCGGCGGGCGCTTGCCGGCCCCGATCGCCAGACGGACGATCACGGTCAGCAGGACCAGGTCCATGAACGGGTACGCCATGCCGACGAGCTTCTGGATCAAGGTCGATCCGGTGCCGTGGGCGGTAGGCCCCATCAGGAACACCCACGAGATGGTCCCGATGCCGATCGCGACGATCAGCGAGTCGATCACGCCCTCGCGGTCGCGCCCCGGGTTGCGCTGGCGGACCAGCATCAGCACGCCGGCCACGAGGCACGGGTAGACGGCGAGGTAGAAGACGTCGCCGATCGACGGGTACGGGAGATCCGCTCCGCCGAAGAACTTGTCGTAGTTGTATGTGATGACGTCCCCCATCACGAAGAACGTCTGACCGAGCGCGAACAGGTGCCAGGGGAGCTTGTGTTCCGGCTTCCATATCCGCACGGCGATCACGATCGCCACGGGGGACGAGATCGCGATGAGGTTGAAGACCAGCCCCATCTTCATGCCCGGCACGAACTCCCAACAGAGCGTAAGGAGGGCACCGCCCAGCAGATACAGGAGCCACGCTCGACGCTTCATGGGAACCGTATCGGCGGCTCCGGGGGCTGACCTTAGCGACATCGGACTACCTTGTTTCAGGCATCCTCGGAGGCCGGAAGGAGGGTTCCAGCGGGCGGAAGGCCGGCCTCGGGGTTCCGGCCGTCCTCCGTGCCTACGGGGACCGTCGCACCGCCCCGCTCGATGTCACGCAGGCCCGGCAGGAACAGGAAGGCGAAGGTCACGGCCGCCCCGATCACCCCGGCCCCGATCAGGGTGGCGCGAGCCCCGACGGCGTCCGAGATGGGGCCGGTGAGGGCCAGGGACACCGGCAGCAGGCCGATCGAGATGAACCAGTCCAGGCTCGACACCCGTCCGAGGAGTCGGATCGGAACCAGGCGTTGCTTGGTGGTCATCCAGACGATCGTGCCGGCGCCCTCGAGCGCGTTGAAGAGGAAGCACGCGAGCATCGCCTGCCAGGGGAACATGGCGAGGCCGTATCCGGCGACCGACAGCGTCGAGACCGTCCAAACGAGGTAGATGAAGGTCATGTTGCGTCGCGGCATGTCACGGTGGCCCATGAACAGGGCGGTGGTCATGGCGCCGACTCCGCCCATGGCAAGGATGAGTCCGAGATCGCTGGCGCTCCTCCCCATCTCGTACTTCACGATGTGGGGCAGGAGGACGTCCGTGGGGCCCAGGAAGGCCAGGTAGGCGAAGGTCGCCGCGAGCAGCGTCCCCCACAGCCACGTCTGAGAGCGGACGTAGTTGGATCCCTCCTTGATATCCCGCCAAGCCGACGCCGCTCCGCCGTCCCCGTCGCGCTCGACCGCGTGGGCACGCATCAGCAGCAGACAGACGACCGAGACGCCGAACGTCGCTGCGTCGACCAGGAACGCTCCGCCGACGCGATCGCCGGAAGCGGCGATGATCCAGCCGCCGATCGCGGGACCGAGCATCCGCCACGCGACCGGCCGGACGAACTGGTCGAGCGAGTTCGCTTGGGTCAGGAGCTCGGGGGGAACGAGCTCCGGCACGATCGCATCGAAGGCCGGTCCGAAGAAGGCGGTCCCGGCTCCGAAGAAGGCGGCGATCACCATGATGTGCCAAAGCTGCAGGGCGCCGGCGAGCGACAAGACGCCGAAGACCCCGACGGCGATCCCGCGGACGAGGTCGGCGGCCATCATCACCTTGCGGCGGTCGAACCGGTCGCTCACGACTCCGCCGATGAGCAGCAGGACGATGTTGGGGACGGACATCGCGATGCCGACCATCGACAGGGCGGTCGCGGCGTTGGAGAGCTGGTAGACCTGCCAGGGCATCGCCACGAAGAAGATGCCGTCGCCGAACAGCGACACGGTCATCCCGGTCCAGAGCAGCCGGAACTCGCGGCCGCGCAGAGGCGTCAGCATCCTGACGCGGGAGCGCTCCATGTGAGGGCCATCGGCAGGCCCGTGAGCCGCCTTTACCGGCTACTCGAGGGCGCTTCGGAGCAGATCGCGGGCCCTGCAGGTCTCGGGCATCGACGACAGCTCGGGCCGCTCGTCCAGGGCCTCGTCGAGGTCGTCCATCGCCACCCGGATCAGGCCGTGTACCAGTTGTGGGTGTTGCCGCGCCCGTCGTACGCCGTCCAGGTACTCGATGAGCGCACCCGTGTGGTCTCCGGCGCAGAGCAGCGTGAGGGCGAGGTCGAAGCGCACGGCGACCAGATCCTCGTCGATGTCGAGAGCCTGGCGGAAGGTCGCTTCCGCATCCTCGAACAGAGCGAGCCGGTACTCGCACCAGCCGAGGAGCTCGAGCAGGTCCACGTCGAGCTCCTCCCGGACTCGCGCTTCCGCTACCACTTCGCGGCAGAGCGTCTCTGCCTCCTCGATCGCGCCGAGGCGGCGGAGGACGTTCGACAGGCCCTCTTTCGCCCACAGCGCCGAGGGATCGGCTCGAAGGGCCTCGCGGTAGGCGTCGCGAGCCTCGACGAGGAACTTGGGCCCGAGGTTCTCCAGGGCCCAGGCGCGGGTCGTGTGGAAGGCCGCGTTGTCCGGCGCTTGGCTCACGAGGTCGTCCAGCAGCTTCAGGGCTGAGGAGTAGTCGCCGGCGTCACAGAGGCGCTCCGCTCGAGCGAAGGTTCCCCGGAGTCCGGTGGTCGATGCCACGGGACTACCCGCGCGTGGCACGCGCTTGGAGCATGAGCTCGCGGTGACCGTCGTGCTGCAGCTTGAACTCGGTCTGCAGCTCGCCGAGGACCTCACAAAGCAGGTCGACCTGGTCGTCCTCGTTCGCGGCCGTCACCTGGATGCGGAACCCGACCTCGTCCTTGGGGACGAGCGGGAAGGCGGCCATCGTGACGTAGATACCGCGGTCGAACAGGTATCGGCCGACGGGGTCGATGTCCTCGTGGTTCGCGAGCGGGATCTCGATCAGCGGGAAGCCAGATCCGTTCGGCGTATAGATGTCGAGCTCACGCAGCCGCTCGATGACCCGTTTCGTCTTGCGGTACATCTCGTAGCGGTACTGGTCGCCGCGCTTGTCGTTGACCTCGAGGCCGGTGAGCGTCGTCGCGAGCGACGCGATGGGCGACGGCCCCGAGTAGAGGTAGGGAGGAGCGGCCACCTTCAGGACGTTCTTCAGCTGCGTCGGCAACCCGAGGAACGACAGCAGCGACGAGTAGGACTTCGAGAACCCGGCGACCAGCACGATGTTCTCGTAGCTCTCACCCTGGTGGCGGATCACGCCGTTGCCGCGTGTCCCCCACTCGCAGAGCTCGTCCGGCGAGCGCTCGCCGATCACGCCGAACCCGTGCGCGTCGTCGACGTAGAGGAGGGCGTCGTACTCGCGGGCCAGGCGAGCGACCCGTTGGAAGTCGGGCGCGTTGCCGGTCATGGAGTTCACGCCGTCGATCGCGATGAGGCGCGGGGCCGGCGCGTTCCGCTTCAACAGCTCCTCGAGGTGCTCGTGGTCGTTGTGACGGAAACGGATGACCTGAGCGCCGTGGCCGCGGGCGACCGTAGCGCCGTCGTAGATCGTCTTGTGTGCGCGGCCGTCAAGGAAGATCGTGCCGCTGCCGGCGAGTACCGGGATCACCGACATGTGGATGTGGGTGATCGTCGGGAGCAGGAGCGTGTCCTCGGTTCCGATCAGCTCGGTCAGCTTCTCCTCGATCTGCTCGTAGAGGACCGGGCTGCCGAGCAGGCGAGACCACGACGGATGCGTACCCCACTTGGCGATGTATCCGGGGATCGAGTCGATGATCTCCTGGTCGAGGTCGAAGCCGAGGTAGTTGCACGATGCGAAGTCGCACAGCCAGTGGTCGCCGATCCGGATCCGCCTGCCGATCTGCTCGTCGATCACGGCGTCGAGCATCGGGTGCGAGTCCTTCAGATGCGCGAGGTCGGCGACCGTGGCGATCCAGCGCTCGAGCCAGGTATCGGTCTCGCGGCGCAGCGGGCGCGGACCCACGTCCTTGGGAAGCGTGAGGTCGTCGTCTCGGCGGCTCAACCGGCCCGTCCTCCGACGGTCATCGGGAGCCGCGCCGGAGGCGCGCTCGGGATCCGACATGCCTTCCGCATCGGCGGCCCCGGAGGCCACCTTTAGTCCATCCGGCGGGTTCCGGGATGGGCCTTCAGCGGGGGCGCTCGGAACCTGGGGATGGGGCGTGGATGGCCCATTCGGACGAGTGACATCGGGGGCCTGAGCCGCCGCGGCGGCAGCCCCGTGAAGCTCACCCCGTGAGGTGCTCCTTGGCCGCGTCCACGATCGCGTCCAGCTCCCTCGCTGTGTCTTCGTCCAGGGGCTCGGGGGTGTGTTCCGCAAGGATCCTGTCCTTCGCGGCGATGCATCGATCGTGCATGGTGCTCGCTCCCTTGGCGATCCAGTTGGACCAGTACTCCCGGTCCAACAACTGAGGGAACCACACCTCCTTCCTGAAGTGCTTGACGGTGTGCATCTGTCCTAGGAAGTTGCCGCCGGGCCCGACCGAGCGGATGACGTCCAGACCGAGCGTCTCATCGCTGACCTCGATGTCCCGCATCATGCTCTCCACGTATCCGAGGAGCTCATGCTGCATCAGAAGCATCGCCAGCGAAGAGGCCTGATCCACGCCACAGATGCCGAGGTGCCCGAAGATGTCCGCCCCGGCAAGCACACCGCAGGCCAGCGTGATCCCCGCCTCCATGCCCGCCTGCGCGTCCGGGACCTTGCTGTCGGTCAGCCCCACGTTGATGTAGACGGGCAGCCCGTACCGTTTGCCCATCTGCGTCATCGCAACGGCCATGAGCGCCTGTTCCGGTCCGGCGAAGATCAACTGAGTGGTCCGCATGTCGAACGCGTGAGGGATGCCTCCGTAGCAGACCGGCAGGCCGGGAGAGATCAGCTGGGTGATGCAGACCCCCGCCAGGATCTCCGTGTTCTCCTGCACGAGCGTGCCGGCGAGGGTTCCCGGACCGGTGGCCCCCACCTGGGCCATGGGGCCTATCGGCACCGGCAGCGAGAGGCGCGAGGTCTCGAACAGGAGGTCCACCCCGTGGAACGCGAACCCGAGCGGGCTGATCGGCTCGAGGAACGGATAGGCGAAGGGGTAGCGTGTCGCCTCCGCCTCGCTCCCGCGCAGGCAGGTGAAGAGTTCCATCACGTAGCGGGCCGAGGCGCGGTCGTGGAACCAGAAGTGGATCGGCTTGGTCGTGTGCTTGAGCTGCGTCGCAGCAACCTCCACGCAACGGTAGGGGACGGGCACCTCGGCAGGGTCGGCCATCGCCCCAACCAGGTTGATCCTCGACAGGCCGTCCGCCAGACGGGTTGCCACGACCACGTCCTGCAGCGTCACGTACCGACGCTGGGTGCAGGTGTCGTCGACGCACGACGCCTGCCCCGCGGCGGAGTTGTAGTTCCGGCTCCCCTGCCCGAAGCGGGCCTGCTGAGACAGGTCTCGTCCGTAGAGCGTGAACGTCTTCCCGGCGCTCTCCAGGGACTGCCGCACGAGAGGCTCGGGGATCTTGACGACCTCTGACATCTCATCCACCGAAGCCCCGGCTTCCCGGAACAGTCGGCGGACCTCCTCGTGCGGGATGCGCACGCCTATCGTGCGCAGGATCTCCATCGAGGCCTCGTGGATCCGGTCCAGAGCCTCATCGCCGAGAACGGTCAGCTTCATGGGTGTTGCATCCACCTCGTCAACCTCCTCCAGGCTGCTGTCCGCCTATCCTTCCTTGTTGTTCCGTCCTCCGACGCGGACGAGCAGCGGCCCCCGGGACCTTCGTCGATCACACGATCGGGAGCCAGGAGGGCCGCGCCGCCTCGTGGACGTCGATCGCCTCCGCGTGACGGAGCGTGAGGCCGATGTCGTCCAGCCCCTCGAGGAAGCGCCAACGCGTGAAGTCGTCGATCTCGAAGGCGGCTTCGACCCCCGGTGCCGAGACGGCCCGGCTCGCGAGGTCGACGGTGATGGGCGTCGCCGGGTCCTCCAGCACCGCGTCCATGAGCGTTCGCATGGTCTCGGAGGGTAGCCGCACAGGCAGCAGACCGGCCTTCATGCAGTTGTTGCGGAAGATGTCGGCGAACGACGGGGCGAGGATCGCGCGGAAGCCGTGGTCCTCGAGCGCCCACACAGCGTGCTCGCGCGAGGAGCCGCTACCGAAGTTCGGGCCCGCGAGGAGGATCGTGGCTCCGAGGTGCTCCTTCTTGTTGAGGACGAAGTCGGGGTCCTCGCGCCAGCTCTCGAACAGGAATGGGCCGAAGCCGGTGCGCTCGACACGTTTCAGGTGCTCGGCCGGGAGGATCTGGTCGGTGTCCACGTCGGAACGATCGAGCGGGACCGCCGTGCCCGTGTGTGTTGTGAACGGCCGCATCTAGCGCACCCCCTCAAGATCGGCCGGCGTGCAGAAGTGACCGGCGACCGCCGTGGCCGCGGCGACGGCGGGAGAGACGAGGTGTGTGCGACCTCCCTTGCCCTGGCGTCCCTCGAAGTTCCGGTTCGAGGTGGAGGCGCAGCGCTCGCCCGGCGCGAGCCGATCGGGGTTCATCCCCAGGCACATGGAGCAGCCGGCGTCACGCCACTCGAAACCGGCGGCTCTGAAGACCTCGTCGAGGCCCTCGCTCTCGGCCGCGGCCTTGATGCGCATCGAGCCGGGCACGGCCAGGGCGCGCAAGCCCTCGCGCACGCGGCGCCCGCGCAGGACGGCGGCGGCCTCGCGAAGGTCCTCGAGCCGGCCGTTCGTGCACGAGCCGATGAAGATGGTGTCCGGGCGGATCTCGCGGATGGGTGTGCCTGCCTCGAGCCCCATGTACGCGAGGGCGCGTTCCGCCGCCTCGTCCGCCGACTCCGGGACCACGCCGTCGAGCGCCGCGGTTTGGCCGGGGTTCGTGCCCCAGCTCACGCAGGGGCTGAGCTCGGCGGCGTCGATCTCGACCTCCCGGTCGAAGGTGGCCCCGGGGTCGGTCGCGAGCGAGCGCCAGTGGTCGAGCGCGCGCTCGCGGTCCGCCCCGGTCGGCGCGTGCGGTCGCTCCTCGAGGTAGGCGAAGGTCGTGTCGTCGGGGGCGACCATGCCCGCGCGAGCGCCGGCCTCGATCGACATGTTGCAGACGGTCATCCGTCCCTCCATCGAGAGCGAGCGGATGGCCGAGCCGCGGTACTCGACGACGTGACCGGCGCCGCCGTTCGTGCCGATGCGGGCGATGATCCCGAGGATCACGTCCTTGGCCGAAACGCCGGACGGGAGATCGCCCTCGACGGTGACCGCCATCGTGCGCGGTTCCTCCTGAGGCAGCGTCTGCGTCGCGAGGACGTGCTCGACCTCGCTCGTGCCGATGCCGAACGCGAGCGCGCCGAACGCTCCGTGGGTGGAGGTGTGCGAGTCGCCGCAGACGATGAGCATGCCGGGCTGCGTGAGGCCCATCTGCGGTCCGATGACGTGGACGATGCCCTGTGCGATGTCGCCGGTCTGGAACAGCCGGATGCCGAACTCGGCGCAGTTGCGCGCGAGGGCCTCCATCTGCCTCACGCTGACGGGATCGGCCGGCCCGGGCGCCGTCGGCACGTTGTGGTCCATCGTCGCGACGGTCAGGTCGGGACGGCGGACCGTGCGACCGGCGAGACGCAGTCCATCGAACGCCTGCGGGCTCGTCACCTCGTGGACGAGGTGGAGGTCTACGTAGAGGAGGTCGGGCTCGCCCTCCGCGCTGTGGACGACGTGCTGCTCCCAGACCTTCTCGAACAGTGTCTGCGCCATGGCTCGGCCTCCGGTCGGTGCCGCTCGTGCGCGCTCATCTTCGCAGCTCGGAGGGGCGTCGACTCGGCGGGTGTTCCGATTAGTGGAACGTCATGTCAATATATGGAACATGGGCGAACGTGACACGAGCCGTCGGCGATCCTCCCGCGCGACGGCCGTCGACACCGGCGTGGGGGTGCTGGATCGGGCGATCACGATCCTCGACGCGGTCGAGGGCGGTGCCCGAACCTTCACCGACCTCGTGCGCGCTACCGGGTTCTCCCGTCCGACCACGCATCGGCTGATCAAGGCGATGGAGGAGCACGGGCTCCTGTCGCTCCGGGGGGGCCTCGGGTATCGGCTCGGCCCCCGTCTGCTCCGCCTCGCTGCGGTCGCGATGGCCGAGCTACCGCTTCGGGATCTCGCGCGCCCGGCGCTCGAGCGCTTGGCGGAGGTGACCGGCGAGAGCGCGCAACTCTACGTCCGGAGCGGGGACGAGCGCGTGTGCGTCGACGCGGTGGAATCGACGAGCGAGCTGCGGACCATCGTGCACGTGGGCTCCTCGTTGCCGCTCACGGCCGGTTCGGCCGGGAAGGTGTTCGTCGCGTGGGCGTCGGAGCCGGACCGCGAGCGCCTCCTGCGACGGGTCGAGCGGTTCACGCCGAGGACCCCGACGGCCACGCAGCTCCGGGGGCAGACCGACGCGATCCGCCACCGCGGCTGGTCGATGAGCTCCGGTGAGCGCGAACGAGGGGTCGGCTCGGTGAGCGCGGCGGTCCTCGGCCAGGACGACGAGCTCGTCGCGGTGGTGTCGATGTCGGGGCCGGAGAGCCGCGTCGGAACCCTCGCCGCGCGGCGCTTCTCGCGGGCCGTCACAGCCGCGGCTCGGGAGATCGAACGGGCTCTGGGCATCTCGCGCCCTTCCCGCCGTCCGCGATAGCGTTGGTGGGTGGCCGTCCGGCCCACGACGGGGGACGCCTGCCGGACGGTTGGTGCCCCGATGCCGGCCCGGTCTCACCCCGCGGTGTGCAGGAGTCCCTCCATCGCGCCGCGGCGGTCGATGCGCCGTAAGCCGAAGCGGTCGGCCATGTCGAGCGCCGTCGCGAACTCGGCGCGCGAGGGCGACCGATCGATCTCGGCGTACCGGCCGCGGCCGACCATGTCGTCGGGTCGGTACTGCTCCATCAGGTTCACGTAGGTGTCGGGACCGAGCTCGTCCGCCACCCAGCGCAGGATCGCCTCGGTCTCCTCGAGCATGCCCGGCATCACGAGGTGCCGCAGCAGCACACCTCGGCGTGCGAGGCCGTGCTCGTCGAGGACGAGGTCGCCGACCTGACGGTGCATCTCGAGGATCGCGCGGCGCGCGACGTCCGGGTAGTCGCCGCGGCGGCAGTAGCGCTTGGCCCGCTCGCTCGACCAGAACTTGAAGTCGGGCATGTAGACGTCCACCACACCGTCCATGAGCTCGAGGCACTCGGCCGACCCGTAGGAGCTCGTGTTGTAGACCAGCGGAAGCTCGAGCCCCTCCTCGACCGCGATCGGCAGCGCCTCGAGGATCTGCGGGACGACGTGCTCGGGCGTGACGAGGTTCACATTGTGGCAGCCGGCGTCCTGCAGCTCGAGCATCATCGTTGCGAGTTCCCCAGGGGTCACCTCCCGTCCGGCGACCAGCTGTGAGATCTCGTAGTTCTGGCAGAAGACGCAGCGCAGGTTGCAGCCGGCGAAGAAGATCGTTCCGGAGCCGTGGCGGCCGCGCAGGCAATCCTCCTCGCCGTGGTGCGGGTGGTGGGAGGAGACGACCGTGTTCCGGCCGACCCGGCAGAGCGCGCGTCCGTCGGCGAGGCGGTCGACGCGACACAACCACGGGCAGACGCCGCACCGCGGTCCGGAGAGCAGTTCCTCCGCCCGCCGGGCGCGTTCGAGGAGCTCACCGGTCCACTGCAGCTCGAGGTAGGCGGGCCAGCTCACGGCTATCTGCATCCAGCGTACGACCGGCGGGGTGCCTCGTCGGTCGACCTTCCGCGGCTCGGCTCAGGCGCCCCCGGTGCCCGGCAGGAAGATGCGGAACGAGGCGCCGCCGCCCGGCCGGTCCTCGACCCAGACGCGGCCACCGTGCAGCTCCGCGAAGCGCGCCACGAGCGAGAGCCCGATCCCCGTTCCGGGCAGCTCCGCCGCGTCACGCCCGCGCTGGAACGCCTCGAAGATGGCTTCCTTCATGTCGTCGGGGACGCCTGGGCCGTCGTCCTCGACGACGAGCATCGCCCCGCCGTCCTCGGAGGTGACACGCACCCAGATGTGCGAGTCGGGCGGCGTGTGGCGCGCGGCGTTCGAGAGGAGGTTCTCGAGCATGCGCTCGACCTTCGGTGCATCGACCGCCAGGGTCACGCGCCCGGCGTCGACGTCGACCTGTCGACCATCGAGCACCTCGGTCCGAAGGATCAGCTCGTGCGCGAGCCCGCCGAGGTCCACCGGGAACCTCCGCGGTTCGACGATGCCCTGGTCGAGCCGGTCGAGGTCGAGGAGGTCGGTGAGGAGCGTGTTCATGCCGCGCGCACGAGCAGCGAGCGTGTGGAGCAGGTGCGCGCGCTCGTCCCTGGGCAGCTTGGTGTCCAGGCGCTCGAGCGTGCTTGCCGCTCCGAGGATCGCCGTGAGCGGGCTCCTCAGGTCGTGCGACAACGTGTGGAGCAGCGTGTTCTTCAGGCGGTCGAGCGCGCGCAGCCGCTCGAGCGCATGAGCGAGCTCCTCCTCGGCTTGCTTGCGTTCGGTCATGTCGTACATGAGGCCCTGCATGAACAGCACACGGCCGGACTCGTCGAGGACCGGTGCCGCTTCGTCGAGGATCCAGACCCAACGCCCATCCTTGGAGCGCATGCGGTACTCGGCCCGGAGCGCATCGCCCTCGCGGGCGGCTCGTGTCTCCTCCTCGCGGAAGCTCGCGATGTCGTCAGGATGCACGAACGACTTCATCGGGTGGGGATGTGCGAGCCACTCCTCGGGCGTGTAGCCGAGTATCTGCTCGATCTGGGGGCTCACGTAGAGCCAGTCACCTTCCTCACCGAACTCGCCCCCGTAGACGATCGCGGGGATCCGCTCGACGAGGGCCCGGTACCTCGCCTCCGCCTCGGTGACGGCCTGTTCGGCCTCCTTCCGCGCTGTGATGTCGAGCATCACGCCCTGTTCGAAGCGTGGGATCCCGTCCTCGTCGGTGACGATCGTGCTCTCGTCCTCGATCCACACCACGTGACCGTCGCGGGCGATCAGGCGGTACTCGAGGCTGAGGCGCATCGCACTGGCGAGGGACATCCGGTCGGTTTCCAGCACCCGCTCGCGGTCGTCCGGATGCAGGCTGGACATCCAAAGCTCCGGGTCTGCCATCCACTCCTCGGGCGAGTAGCCGAGGATGGGTTTCACCTGCGGGCTGATGTAGAGCGTCGGTGAGTTGTTGGTGTTGCTTGCGACGTCGATGTAGGTGATGGCCGGGATCGCCTCGACGAGGGTCCGGTACTTCTCCTCTGCCTCGCGCAGGGCATCCTCGGCTTCCTTGCGCTCGGTGATGTCAAGCAGCACGCCCTGCCAGAAGTGGGGGTTGCCGGCCTCGTCGCGTATCAGTACGGAGTTCTCGCGGATCCACACGATCCGGCCGTCTTTGGCGACCATGCGGTACTCGGCCGACCCCGGTTTGCCCTCAGCGCGGGCCTGGTCGAGGATGCGCTCGGCCTCCAGGCGATCCTCGGGGTGCAAGTGGATCCCCCAACTATCCTCGTCGGCGAGCCACTCCTCGGGCGTGTAGCCGAGCACCGACTCCAGCTGCGGGCTGATGTAGGCGGGCACCACGTCGGTCCGGTCGTCCTCCTTGACGCGGTCCATGTATGTGATGGCCGGGGTGGCCTCGACCAGGTTCCGGAACTTCGCCTCCGCCTCGGCCTGCTGTTCCTGGGCGCGGCGCTGCTCGGTGATGTCGGTCATGAGGCCCTGCCAGAAGCAGACGCCGGTCATGGGATCCTCGATGAAGCTCGCCTCGTCGCGCACCCATCGGATCTCGCCGTCCTTCCGCACGACGCGGTACTCGTGTCGGAACGGACGGCCGTTGAGCTCGACCTCGTTGGTCTCGGCGAAGAGCCGCTCCCTGTCGTCGGGGTGCACCATGTCGTCCCAGAGCGTGGGGTCGGCGACGAGCTCCTCGGGTCTGTAGCCGAGCAGCTCGATCGAGTACGGGCTGATGTACGTGGCGCGGGAGCCGCTCGCCCGGCTGTCGTCGGTCGTCTCGATGTAGATCAGGCCCGCCGCTCGTTCGACGAGGGCCCGGTGGCGTATCTCGGACTCCCGCAGCTCATCGTAGGCAGCGTCGACGATGCGCGCGTCGAAGTGGGTGATGCGCGTGACGACGAGCGGCTCATCACCCGGCACGACCTCTGCCCACAGGGCCAGGATCCGTGTCTTGCCCGAGGGCAGACGCACCTGCGCGTCGAACCCGTCGATCTTCCCCTGTTCACGGAGCAGGCGGAGAGCGCGCTCTCGGCCGATATCCGAGAACAGACCGAGGGCGGTCATCGTCGTGCCGACCAACTCCTCGATCGTGCGACCGACGAGGGAGCAGAACGCGTCGTTCGCGTCCAGGATCGTCTCGTCCTCCAGGCGGGAGATCGCCATCCCCTGCGAGCTTCGCTGGAAGACACGTGAGAACGCATCCTCCCGCCGAGGCGTGGTCAGCCGAGGGTTCATCGCCTGTTCCATCGGTCGGTCGGGGGATGGGCTTTACGGTTGCGGCCCAGGTCCACCGGCGGTCTCAGCGTGCCTTGCTCGAGACGAGGCGCACGATCCGGTCCTCGATCGATGCGGCCGCCGGCTTGTCGAGACCGCTCGAGAGGATCGAGAACTCGGCCCATGCGTCCTCGTGCTCGAGCCACACCCAGCCCGAGAGCGCCGAGATGTTCTCGAGCGAGCCGGTCTTGGCGTGGAGCGTGACGTCGCGGAGCCGGTCGTGGAGCGTTCCCTGGCCGCCCTTGGGCAGCGAGAGCCGGAGGGCGCGGCCCCACGGCGCCTCATCGGCGGCCCACAGCAGCCGCACGATACCCCCGGCGGTCGCGCGGTCCGCGTAGGAGAGGCCCGAGGAGTCGTACGCCGTCCAGTCGACCCCTTGAGCGGCCGCCCAGGACTCGATCGCGGCGGCGCCCTTGGCGATCGTGCCGGGCGTCCCGGAGACGCTCGCGCCGAGCAGCTTGCCGAGCACCTCGGCGTCGAAGTTGCTCGACCACCGGTTCATCGTCGTGAGGATGTCGCCGAGCGGTCTCGAATGCACCGCTGCAACGTCGGTGAGGCCGCGGGGCGCGGGTCCCGCGCCGGGCGTCCCAGCGACCGCGACGCTGAGCGTCTCCAGGTCGTTCGTCAGCGCGACCGCCGCCTGCTGCTCGGGGTCCCGCACGTGCACGCCCGCAACCACGTTGCCTCGGAACGTGAGTGCGGTGGGGAGCGCCACGTAGTCACGCGAGATGCCCTTGCGCCACCCGGTCGCCCACCAGTCGTGGCGGAAGTACGAGGTGGAGCCCATGATTCGCCCACGCACCCTGGTGATGCCGCCGTCGGCGATGCGCTCGGCGAGCGCGGCGATCCGCGCCCTCGAAACCTCCGGGTCGCCGCGGCCGAGGATCCACAGGTCACCCGCAACGACGCCCTCCTCCGTCCCGGCCACGGCTGCGTGCGTGACGATGCGGTAGTCACGGCCGAACGTGTCGAGCAGCGCCATCGACAGTGCCAGCTTCTCGTTCGATGCTGGCGTGCGGGACCTCGTGTCGGCGCGCTCGTACAGGTACGTGCCGTCCATGCCCAGCGCGACCGACGTCGTGTCCCCGGCGAGCGCGTCGATACGCTTCATCCACCGTGCCTCTGAGATCCGGTAGGCGAGCGCGATCGACGTCGCGGTCTCGTTCAGCGGATCCTGGGCCGGCCAGCGCGCGCGCACGTGCACGACGCCGATGTCCTCCCAGCTCGCGCAGAGCCGGCCGGTCGCCTCCGACGCGTCGTCGAGCGTGAGGGTGTCGGTCGTCGCCCACCCGTTGGGCGTGCTGCGCTGAACCTTGACCTGTTGCCCGGCCTTGCCGGGCGACACCGTTGCGGTGAGGGACACGCCGCATCTACCCGCAGTGAGGGATCCGGCGACGAGCGTGATCTCGACGCGCGCCCGGACGCGCACGAGGAGCGAACCGGAGGAGAGGGCAGCGCACGGGGAGGCCTCGGGGAGCGTCGCGCGGTAGTGCCCGGTGGATCCCTGCGTCGACTCGAACGAGAAGGTGCCGTCGGGCGCGGTCGTGCCCGTCCCGATGTCGACCCAGGTGTCGGCGTCCGCCGCCTTCCACGCCAGGAGGACGGTACGCGAGCCGAGGCATGTAGCTTCGCCGACGACGGTGCCGGTGATCGTGACCGGGCGACCGTACTCGACGAATGAGGCCGAGGCCTGGACTGCCAGGGTCTCGCTCGTGGCGAGCGCCCACGGCCCGGCGGATCCGGGCAAGGCGAACGCGGGCAAGGCGAACGCGAAGGCCGCCGCGAGGATCGCGAACGCTCGCCGTCCTGTGCTCAATACCGCCTCCTGGGACGAGGGCTGCCCGCGATTCTCGCCCGTCGTCCGGGTCTCCTCAAGGAGCCGGGGCCGCTGCGTGGGCGCCGGTTGCGATCGCCTGTGCGGGGCGGTCGCATGACAGCCGCGGCCGGGGAGACGAGACTGTCCTCGTGACCGAGGTCGAGTTCACCTTCCGTCCGGACGTCTCGCGTCCGCTCATGCTGTGCGCGTTCCGGGGCTGGAACGACGGCGGCGAGGCGGCGAGTGCCGCCGCCGTGCACCTGCGCAACGGTTGGGAGGGGAAACGATTCGCGCGGATCGACCCCGAAGGGTTCTTCGACTTCCAGGTGAACCGGCCGACGGTCCGGCTGGAGGACGGGCTCCAGCGACACCTCGAGTGGCCCGCGTGCGAGTTCTTCCACGCGAAGCCGGGCGGCCACGACGTCGTCTTGTTCATCGGTGTGGAGCCGAACGTCAGGTGGCGTGCCTTCACGCGGGCCATCCTCGACGTGGCCCGCGAACTCGACGTCGGGCTGCTCGTCACGCTCGGGGCCTTCCTCGCGAACGTGCCGCACACGCTGCCGGCGCAGGTGAGCGCGGCGAGTTCCGACCCCGCCTGGCTCGAGAAGCCGGGCGTGACCCCCACGCGGTACGAGGGTCCGACCGGGATCGTGGGCGTGCTGCACGATGCGGCGGCGGAGATCGGGCTACCGTCGGTGTCGCTCTGGGCGGCGGCGCCGCACTACCTGCCGGCGGGGTGCAACCCCAGGGTGGCGCTCGCCCTTCTCGAGAGGGTCCGGGACCTTCTCGAGCTCGACGTCGAGACCGAGGGGATGTCCGAGGCCGCGGATGCGTGGGACCGGACGGTCGCCGAGGCGCTCGAGGAGGACGCCAACCTCGTGGAGTACGTCCGGAGGCTGGAAGAGGCCGCCGTCGAGCAGGGGGGTCTCGGTCGGATGCCGACCGGCGAGGACCTGGCGCAGGAGTTCGAACGGTACCTCCGCGACCACGGTGGAGATGAGCGCTGATCGGCGACGGGCCGTCGCGCTGCGGGCCGTCACCCTGGAGCCCGTCCGGGAGAAATAGCCGTTCGGCCCATCCGCCTTACCGCGAACGGCGGATGTCCGGTCTACCCGCGGAGAGGGAGGATCCAGGCATACGAACGGGGAAGGTCCGGAGGCCATGAGCGAGACAGCCGTCTTCAGCAGGTACCTGGAGTCGATGTTGCGGGTCGGCCAGGCCGACCCGGAGCGGGCGCGCCTCGCGATCCAGGCGCGCGAGGACCTCGTGATGGCGGCTCTCCGCGACGCGCTGCGGTCGGGAACGAGAGACTCGGAGCGGACCGCGGCGTTGACCGACTTCTACATGCACGTGACGCTGCAGATGCTCTACGACGCGGCGCAGAGCGGCGACCGGATCGAGTTCGCCGAGGCCGAGATGAAGGCCTGGGCCGTCGCCAGTGCGCTCGACCGCGCGGCGAGCGCGGTGGAAGCTCGTGACCGCGACACGGTGGTCGCCGCGATGTTGGCGGCCGAGTCGGTCCTCGGGATCAATCTCAGCGGTCCGTAGCTGCGGTCGTCGGCGCCGACCCGGTCGGGCGGTCAGCCTCGAAGCAGCGGGCGCGTGAGGCACGTCGGGCCGCCGTCGCCCTTGCGGGAGATCTCGTCTCCGCGGTAGGTGCGGACGTCGACGCCGGCGGCCTCCATGCGACGGCGCGTCTCCAGGTTCCCTTCCAGCGCAAGCGCCACGCGGGGTCCGAGCGCGAGGACGTTCGGTCCCATGGTCTCGAACTCCTCTGAGGGGACCTCGACCAGGGCGATGCCGCGCGCGGCGAACAACTCCATCAGCCGCACCGGCATTAGCGGGGGGTAGCAGACGACGAGGTCGGCGTCGAGCGGGCTCGTGAGCGACATCAGGTGAAGGACGTCGGCCGCTCCGCGGAGGTGCGGCAGATCGAACGCGAGCACCTCGACGTCGGGACCGAGCAGCTCGCGGAGCGCCGCGATGCCTCCGTCGTTGGTGCGGTAGCCGCGGCCGGCCGCGAGCGTGGTCGCATCCAGCCAGAACATGTCGCCACCCTCAGCGGTGTCGGGTGCAACGATGCGTCCGACGATCGGAACGCCGGCGGCCTCGAGGTCGCGCCCGAGCGCCTCGGGCTCGGCGCGTCGGCCCTCCTTGCCGGGTCGCAGCAGGATCGCGCCGCGATCTGTCATGAGCACCGGGTCGTACGGGTACATCGCGTCCGGGTTCCCGTCGATCGGCATCGTCCCGCACACGACCTCGGCCTCGACGCGCGCGAGCTCCTCGCGGAAGGCCTCGTGCTCCTCGGTGATGCGGACGGGGTCGGGCTCTGCGTGCCACCCGTACTCGCGCCACTCGCGCAGGACCTCGACCCGCGGCGGTCGCACCAGCACCCGCCTCAGCGGTCCCGTCTGATCCTGGATGCCGGGCATGTGGGTACGCTAGCGAACGTGGGCGGAACCATGCACGCGATGGTGTTCGAAGGACCCGGCAGGCGGCTCCACCCGGCCGAGCTCGCCAAGCCTTGGCCGGGACCCGGACAGGTCCTCCTTCGGGTACGGGCTTGTGGGGTGTGCCGCACCGACCTACACGTGTTCGACGGCGACCTCACCGAGCCGAAGCTGCCCCTGGTCCTCGGACACCAGGTGATAGGGATCGCCGAAGCGCTCGGCGACGGGGCGGACGGTGTGGCGCTCGGGGACCGGGTCGGCGTGCCGTGGCTCGGGTGGACGTGCGGCGAGTGCCGCTACTGCACGAGCGGACGCGAGAACCTGTGCCCCTCGGCGCGATTCACCGGCTACCAGATCGACGGCGGTTACGCCGAGTACGTGGTCGCCGACGCGCGTTTCTGCTTCCCGGTGCCGGAGGGGTACCCCGACCTCCAGGCCGCGCCGCTCCTCTGCGCGGGGCTCGTCGGGTACCGGTGCCTGCGGATGACCGGCGACGCCGAGCGGATCGGCCTCTACGGGTTCGGCGGCGCGGCGCACATCGTCGCGCAGGTCGCTCGGCATCTCGGGCGGCGCGTGTTCGCGTTCACGAAGGAAGGCGACCCGGAGACACAGCGGTTCGCGCGTGAGCTCGGCGCCGAGTGGGCCGGGACGGCGACCGAGCTCCCACCGGAGGAGCTCGACGCTGCGATCCTGTTCGCCCCCGCGGGCGAGCTCGTCCCGGTCGCGCTCCGCGCCGTCGCGCCGGGTGGCACGGTCGTCTGCGGCGAGATCCACATGAGCGACATCCCGTCATTCCCCTACGAGATCCTGTGGCACGAGCGCGTCGTTCGTTCGGTCGCGAACCTCACGCGACGGGACGGCGTGGAGTTCCTCCAGCTGGCGCCGCAGGTGCCGGTCGAGACCAGGGTCCGTGCGTTCCCGCTCGAGCAGGCGAACGAGGCCCTCCAGACGCTCGCGGCCGGCAAGGTCCACGGCGCGATCGTGCTCACGGTCGACGAAGCCCATGTCCGCCCGAAATGACGAACTCGGGCGGTTAGTCACCTCCGCGCGCTGCCGATACCTGTTTCCAGGAGGCTCCGCTATGGGCGTCATGAGATCCGAGGGGGCGTCATGAGATCCGAGGACGGCTCGAGCGCCCGGGCTGCGGCGGTCGAGGGTCACGAGCCCGAGGCCCCGAAGCCTGAAGAGCGGGTCCATGAGCACAGGATCCACGCGCACCCGCGCGGGTCGCTCCGCCTCGTGCTCGTCCGCTGGCACGATGCGTGGTTCGATCTGGAGCAGCCCATCGGCGGGTGGCGGGACGACTACCTCGTGCAGACCGTCGGGTTCCTGATGCGCGAGGGCCCCGACGTCATCTCGGTGGCGCAGGAGCTGCTGCCCTGGCGAGATGGGTTCCGGGCCGTGACGCACATCCCGCGCGGTGTCGTCGAGAGCGTCACGACGCTCTTCCACGACGAGGAGCCGGCGCGTCGGGCCGGCGACCGAGAGTTGCGGAGGGACCTCTGACCCTCTCGCACGAGCCGGCCACCGGAACGCCTACGCGCAGGCGGCGAGATCCAGCAGCGATCGGTCGGGGACGTTCCAACCACCGACGACCAGCGCGGGGTCGGCGCCGCCGAGGTCGGCGAGGCGGTAGCGGGCCACCAGCGTCTGCCGCTCCCCGGGCATGAGCGTGATGTAGTTGTCCGTCCAGCGGACCGGCAGGACGTCTTGCCCGTTCGCGCCGCGGGTGAGGCGGACCCGGATGAAGAACGCGATCGATGAGGACCGGTTCGCGATGGTGACAGAGGTCGTACCGTTCGCCCCGCCCTTCGCGGAACACGCGGTCACCGTCGGTCGCACCGGCGGGAGCGTCGACAGCGTGGTGAGGTCCGCGTATCGCCGGGTCGGCGTGAAGTACCAGTCCGCCCTCGACCAGTCGAGAGTCTCGGGGTGGGTCGAGAGCCAATAGACGTTCCAGCTCACGGTCTGCTCCTTCGCGTCGCGCAGGAGCAGCTCGACGAAGTACGTGGACGAGGGTCCGCGGATCTTCGGCAGCGTGAAGACCCGCCGAGAGCTGTCAGCTCCGATCGTGAGCGGCATCGTCTTCTCGTATCTGAGGCTGCCGTCGATGTTGAAGATCCTCGCGGTCGCGGCGACGATCGAGGGGCCGGGGGTCTCGTTGACCACCACGACCGACCGATCGTCGTACGAGTATTGGACGTGGAGCGGCTCGTTCGCCTTCTTCGCGCCGAAGTACGATCCGTTCGGCCCGAGGAACCAGTCGAACAGGTTCCAGTGCAACGAGGGCCAGGCGTTCTGCATCATCCACTGGATCACGCCGGTCGCCTCGTACCTGTTGCGGGAGAAGGCCTCGAACATGGCGCGCTCGGCCTCGTAGTTCAGCACCTGGGCCTTCTCGACGTAGTCGGCGAGGCTCGTCGGCGGACCGAGGCGCGCCGCCATGGCTGCGTCGAAGACCGTGAAGTCGTGGAAGGTGCTGTCCTCGGTTCCGGCATGGTACTGGCCCGCCGATGGGTCGCGCCAGAGTGCCGCGAGTTCGGTCGGTGTCAGCATGCGGCGCAGGTTCTCGAGCTCGGGGATGGAAGCACCGGCGCTGGTCTCGGTATTGAAGCCGTCCGCGCCTCCCGGAGCGCGCGGCGAGTACCAGTACGAAGGCGGGATCCACTCGTACGGGCCGGTCATCTTGAGGCCCGTCCGGCCGAGCTCGGGCGTCCACTCATCGGAGGCCGAGGCGATGATCGGGTCCGGCCAGTTCGCCCGATGGAGCGCCTGAAGGTAGAGGCCCTCCACCTGCGGAGGCGGTGCGTTGTCGCTCCCGATGAGGAAAGTGATGACGCTCGGATGGTTGCGGAGACGGAGCGCCTGGCTGTACATCGAGGCCTGTGCCACCGCTCGGTTCTCGTCCGTCCAGCCGGCGGTGCGCTGCCAGCGATCGCAGCACATCCATCCGGGCAGAACGAGGATGCCTAGCCGGTCGGCGAGGTCGTAGAAGTGGTCTGACTCGAGCTTGCCCTCCAGCCGGATCGTGTTCAGCCCGAGATCGCGGACGTAAAGGAGCTCCTCCTCGGTTCGGCCGAGCTGCGGGCGGAGCATCATGTCCATGGCCCAGCCACCACCGCGGATCAACGTCCGCTGCCCGTTGACGAGGAACACGCGGTGACCGCGCCGGAGCTCCGAGCCGAGGTCCCTGATCCCGAATCCGGTCGAGGTCCGATCCGACACGGCACCGTCCACCCGCGCGGTGAGCGCGAGGGAGTACATCGGCTGCGATCCCATCTGGTACGGCCACCACACCCTGGGACGCTCGAGGCGCAGCTGCGCGAACCGCTGCGGGTCGAACCACACGAGCTTCGACTCGCCGGGCGCGAGGTCGACCGAGGTCGAGAACCGGATCTCGCCGATCGAGCCCTCCACCTCCGTCGTCACCGCATGGTCCGAGCCGTTATCGACCATCGCGGTCACCGTGAGATCCGCCGTCTCGAGGCCGGGCAGCGCCAGCTCCGAGATGACCTGCGGGTCGCTGAGCGACACGGGTCCCGAGAGGGTGAGGTAGACGGGCTGCCAGATCCCCATGCCGTGGTCGGGCGGCATCGGGTTCCAGTCGACCCAGGTGATCGTGAGGTCCCGCCAGGGGTCGACGGGGAATACCTGGACGGCGAGGGCGTTCCGGCCGGGGCGGACGAGCTTCGTGACGTCGAACTTGAGCGTGCGGAAGGTCCCGACCACGTGCGTGCGATCGGCGACCAGGTGGCCGTTCAGCCACACGTCGGCCCGGTAGTTGATGCCGTCGAGATGGAGCCGCGAGAACGACTCCGAGCCACCGGCCGGCAGCGTGAACTCGGTCCGGTACCACCAGGGCACGAGGAAGTCGCTCTCGGGGATCCGCTCCAGGTTCGTGCCGTAGTAGGGATCGCCGTAGACGCCGGCCGTCGTGAGCGCGGCGAGGACGGTCGATGGGACCGTGGCCGGGTACCAGCCGTCGGTGTCGAACCCCGGCGCCGAGATCGCTGCGCCGTTCGCCTGTATCCGCGCAGAGGACTGGAGCTGCCACCGGTCGAGCGCGAGCACGCGGATGGGGGCACCCGTGAAGCGCGGGGCGTCGGTACAACCGGGGAGGGATGCGGCGCCGAGCAGGGCCGCCAGGGTGACGGCTCCCGCCGCGATGAGCCTCCGGGGGCGCCTCCTCACGGGGCCAACCTACCGCCGATCGCCCTCGGCGGCGCTCGGGCTGGGCTCCTTCGCTCACCCGGCGAAACGGTCTTCGCTCGGTTGACGTCTCTGTGTCCGGTGGCAAGGATGCCCTCAGGGTTCATGCCGGGGGAGGAGGTACGCACCATGTCGCTCATCGCAAGGACCACGGCGGGTCGGATCCCTCTGTGCCTCGCGCTCGGAGCACTGGTTGCGGGTGTGCTCGTCTCGAGCGCGACGTCGGCGCGGCAGGCATCGGCGGCGTCCGGGGGAACGGGATCGGCTTCCGTCCGCGTTAACCAGGTCGGATACCCGGCG
>Ga0315282_10003344_pt1 | contig 28824 bp, 24 predicted proteins | sample YL17G07_20_MG_FD_203693 | JGI IMG/M metagenome (GOLD analysis project Ga0315282, IMG submission 203693) | Sediment microbial communities from Yellowstone Lake, YNP, Wyoming, USA - YL17G07_20 | ecosystem: Environmental > Aquatic > Freshwater > Lake > Sediment | place: USA: Wyoming | collected... | reverse complement strand
TTCCACATTCCGTTGAATGAGAGAATGTTGATCGGGGTTTTCATGGGCATCGCTCTTGTGGTAAGCCTATACGGATTCATCAATTCCGGGATGATTCGCATAACACGGATCAATCTTCCGCTCCCTAATTGTCCAGGCCAGTGGAAAGGGAAAACCGCTGTCTGGGTGAGCGACACGCATTTGGGTTCGGTAAGAAATTACGAGTTTGCTCAAGATGTCGCCGCCAGGATTAAGGGGATGCACCCGGACATTCTGTTTATCGGGGGTGACTTCTATGATGGTGAGGCAGTCGATCTCGACAGGGTGATCGAACCCTTTTCGCGGATCTCGCCCCCTTTTGGCACCTATTTCATAACCGGAAACCATGAGGAGTTCGGTGACAACACTCCATACCTCGAGGCTATTCGGCGTGCTGGGATACGGGTTTTGTATAACGAGAAAGTCGATGTGGATGGTTTGCAGATCATCGGAGTGGATTATAGAGACTCGAGAAGGGAGGATCAGTTCAGAACGATTTTGGAAAAGATGGATATCGACCTTCGCAGGCCCAGCATCTTGTTGAAACACGCCCCCCTCAATTTGCAGGTCGCCAGGGAACGGGGGATCTCGGTCCTACTTTCAGGCCATACTCACCACGGCCAGGTCTTTCTTTTCCGATTGATCACCGCAAAAGTCTACCGGGGTTATGATTATGGGCTGAAATGGTTTGGCAACCTTTTGGTCTACACCTCCAGCGGCGCCGGCACGTGGGGGCCTCCGATGCGCATCGATACAAGGCCCGAGATTGTAGCGATCACATTCATGTAACGGAAGCATCCCCAAATCCGTGACCGGGAAGTGCCCCGCAAGCCCCGCCTTGTAGGCGAGGCCAAGAGGCACAATATAAAATGAGGTTACATTGCCGGAAGCCCCGGCCCCTGGCCGAGGAGCTTCAAATGACGAAGACGGACCGCTTTCGAAAGTTTTAGAATCGCGGGGCATTAGAAGTGTATGGTTCATTTTTGTTGTCCATAAAATCGCCATTTTTGGATGGATTTGGAACGTTTGAATTCAATTTCCGAAAGGTTCCGCCCTGCCTTCGCCGAAGCGCCTGCCCGCCGCACAAGGCTTTGGGAGGCGGGGCTACGCGCAGGCAGGTCTAAAACTTTCTCGACCGGCCCATCTTCGTCACGGGGAAAAAGATTCTTACTCGCGTGTAATTTTTCGGTCATATTAAATCCCTTGATGGTGTATAATAAGTAGTATATGACGGTTCTGTTAGGTGCCATCGGTGTGGTCCTCATCCTGATCGTTCTCGGGGACGCCTTTGAGACGATCGTCTTACCCCGTCGGGTGACACGTTCGATGAGCCTTGCCCGCTTATTTTATCGCTACACCTGGCTTTCTTGGTCACGAACGGTTCGTTCGGTCTTTTCGGGTAAACGTCAGGAGGCTCTTTTAAGCTGGTACGGTCCTCTCTCATTGCTTCTTTTGCTGATCCTTTGGGCCACTTGCCTGGTCATCGGTTTCGGACTCGTCCACTGGGCATCCGGCTCCATCGTCAAGGCGCAGTATGAAGCGATCGATTTCGGCACCTACCTTTACCTCAGCGGCACCACTTTCTTTACGCTCGGGATAGGAGACGTTGTCCCCGCGACGACATTTGGGAGGGCGCTGATCGCCTTTGAAGCGGGAATGGGTTTCGGTTTCCTGGCCCTTGTCATAGGCTACCTGCCCGTGCTGAATCAGTCTTTTTCAGGGCGCGAGGTCACGATTTCACTTCTTGATGAACGTGCGGGCTCACCCCCTACTGCCGGTGAGATGCTGCTCCGGCACATTCATGACCGCGGGATGGAGGATCTTCGGCAGCTTTTTCACGAATGGGAGCGATGGTCCGCAGAGCTGCTCGAAAGCCACCTCTCCTATCCAGTTCTTGCTTATTTTCGTTCCCAACATGACAATCAGTCCTGGCTGGGAGCTCTCACAGCGATTCTCGATGCAAGCGCTTTCGTGATCGCCAGTCTGGAAGGTCCCTGCGAGCGTCAAGCCGAGTTGACGTTTGCGATCACACGACATGCCATTGTTGATCTTGCTCAAGTCTTCAATTGTCTTCCTTGCGAGCCGGAGCGGGATCGTCTTCCATCGGTTGCACTGGACTCTTTACGCACCACGCTGACGTCGGCTGGGTTAAAGCTCCGAGTGGGAAGCGACATCGATAACAAACTCTCAGAACTTCGCCGCATGTACGAGCCTTATGCCTATTCCCTTTCGAATCACCTGCACATCGCTGTCCCGCCGTGGGTTCCCGAACCCGGCCACGTCGACAGTTGGCAGACAACGCCGTGGGGACGGAGTACTGGTTTTTCAGATTGACCCATTCGGCGGCGCCGAAGCCACGCCTTTTAAGGCGGGGTAAAGAAGCGCCGCTCAGGGTCAACCCTGGCCGGGGAGTCGAAGGGTTGACGGGAATTCTTAAGTCTGAATTTTTTTGAGGAGCCAGGCCATGTTCTGGCCCAGGATCTTCATTGTCTTGACGCCTTCTGCATCATCTTTCACTTCTCCCGGGTTTCGGCCGATGGCCATATTCCAGTAGCTGGAACCGGGGATGATCATCTGGTTGATCAGGAAAAAATGGTTGATCGAACTGAGGACATGAGTGGAACCTGCCCGGCGGACCGAAACGACGGCTGTTCCTACCTTCCGTTTGAAAAGGTCTCCATTGTTTTTCGATACGATCGTGCATCGCTCGACGAGGGCCTTCATATTTGCTGTCATGTCCGAGATATAGGTGGGTGAGCCGAGAAGAACGCCCTGGGCTTCCTTCATCTTGGCGATGTAATCATTCATTCGATCTTTGACCACAGCACATTTCTGATCCTTATTCTCTGCGCATTTGTAACAGGCGATACAGCCGGAAAGGGTTTCGCCGGCCAACTGGATCAATTCTGTTTCGATTCCTTCTTTCTTCAGTTCCTCAAGGACCAGATTCAGAAGGAGAGCAGTATTCCCATCTTTTCTGGAGCTTCCGTTGAATCCGACCACCTTCATTTTTTTCGCGTCCTTTCTTTGAGATTGAGCACAAACGCATTAGGACTTATCGATCGTACTTGCAATGTGCCGCACCATCTGGCGGTAGACATCGAGAAAGATTTCAGGTGAGAGGAAGTAGTAGGGGTTCTCTTCATAAAAAGAGGAGATCAGTTTCCGGGCCGCGAGATCGATGTCGCGGGTGGAACGGTAAACCTGCTCCATCTGGGCGCGGTTTTTCCTTGCCATCTCAATCGATTTGGAAATAAACTCCCTGGCTTCCTCTCCGATGACATATCCGTAGTGGTCGGCGCAGTAGTAATCCACTTCGAGATCCTTCAGCCTCTCCAGGCTTTGCTGATACTTGGTGTAATTGGAATTTCCCGAAGTGACAATCGTCTCGTTGAATGGAATTCCCCCTCCGTCTGTGGGAAACAGTGCCTTTAGGTCGGGGACATAAGCCGCAATACAGCAAGAGGAGTGGCCCGGGGTCTCGAAGATTGAGACGTCCAGATCTCCTAAACTGATTCGGTCGCCTTCACGAATGGTCTTGCCGGAGACGTCACTTCTCCAGTCCAAGTCGTATGTCGAATAGATTCCCTCCTTTTTCATCCTCCTGGCCACGTTTTGGCTGAACTCGTTGATCGTAAGAATGGCTTTGTCCATCTGAAGGATCTCCCAACCTCTTTCCGAGGCATATACTTCAATCTCCGGGTGGCGGCGCTTAAAGAAGGGAACAATGCCCACGTGGTCGAAGTGGGAGTGAAGGATCAAGATTTTTTTAATAAGTTTCTCGTCGATGTCGAATTGCCTGAATTGCTGCAGCAGGTCTGAAACGATATAGCTCATGCCGCCGCTCACGATCATGGAGCCGTTCTTTCCCTCGAGAAGATAGACCCCGGATTCCTCACGGCCCAAGAACCAAATTCCGTCTCTTACTTTTCCTGGTTTTCGAATTCTCATTGAATGCGTTCTCCCGTAGCGCCCTCATTTATCGGGGGCGAAGTCCCCCTCACCCCCTCCCTCCCCCCGTGGGGGAGAGAGGGAAGGGTAAGGGGTTAGGTTTTTGAAATACGGCATAGAATAAAAGGAGAATGGAGAAGGCCGAGCATGCCCAGGCAAAAACATCCCCATGCAGCGTGTAAAAGGTTTTCCGATTCGATAGACGGATCATTCCGTTCATCGCCTCCTGTTTTAAAATTCCCCCCTCTTTTAGGATCTTTCCCTTCGGATCGATGATTCCGGTAATTCCGGTATTGGCAGCTCTGGCAACAAAGACACGATTTTCAACGGCTCTGAAGGCGGCCATGGAAAAATGCTGGTAGGGGGCAGAGGTTCTCCCGAACCAGGCATCGTTTGTGATCGTCACCAGAAAGTTTGCACCCTTTTTGACGAATCTTCGGCAGAGATCGGGAAAGATGATCTCGAAGCAGATGAGAACGCCAAACTTACCCTGTGGAAGGGAGAAATTGTAAATCTCCTTTCCGGATTTGAAGTCTCCAATACCTTCCCCCAAAGATCCGATGAAGAAAAGAAGATCTTGCAGGGGGACGTACTCACCAAAAGGGACGAGATGGATTTTGTCGTACTTCCCCACTATTTCCCCTGAAGGAGAGACCAGGTAGGCACTGTTATAATGGTTCACTTTCCCTTTCTCGATTTTATAAGAGGGGCTTCCGAAGAGGAGAAAGGCATCGGTCTTCTTTGGGATGTCGAGGACGAGGGGCTGGTACTCCTTGGCGTCCTGGAAAAAGAAGGGAGTAGCCGTTTCAGGCCAGACGATAAGGTCCGGTTTATCCTCTGCCACCCTGAGAGAAAGCTTCTCGTAAATCTCTAAGGTCTCAAGCTGAAAGGCTTTGTCCCATTTTATCGACTGATCGATATCTCCTTGAACCAATCCAATTTTCAAGGGAGGATCTTGGATCATCTGTCGATCAACCATTCCGATCTTGATATATCCATAGATCAGAAAGCCAAGAATAAGGATCGCGGTAACGATGACCTCTTTGAGTGGAAAGACCCTTTTGGGCCACTGGCGGAGTATCCAAAAGAGGGTGGCATTCACGAAAAGAATGACGAAGGAGAGACCATAGGGTCCTGTGACATCTGCCATCTGGATAAAAGGAAGATTGAGATACTGAGAATAGCCCAGGTTCGCCCAGGGGAAGCCCGTTAGGAGGAGGGAACGGAGGTATTCCAAGGCAACCCAGAGAAAGGGAGTGAACAGAAAGGTCTGGATCCCCGAGCGCATTTGAATGAGGCGGGTGAGAAATGTGAAAACACCGATGAAGACGCTGAGGTAGGCCACTAAAAGCAGAAGAATGAGGACGCTCGGAATGAGGGGAATATTGCCATAAGTGTGGACGGCCACAACGATCCAGTAAAGAATTCCAAGAAAAGAGACGACGCCGGTTAAAAATCCGAGCTTGAAACTACGGGATGGTCCTTTTCCTTCTATGGAATAGAGAAGGGGAACCAGGGCGAACCAGGCTAAGAATTCAAGATCAAAATTGGGGAAGGAGAGGATGAGGAGAATGCCCGAGAGGAGGCTCAACAAGAGGTCCCTTTTTTTCATTGTTTCCATCATAAGCAATCAGCAAGCGATTTTCAAGGAGGATTGAAACCTTCTTTCTTCACAAAAGAGCAAACTGGACGACAAAGAAGGTGATTTGAATTTCTTGAAAGATTTGTTAGAATTAAGTCCGATGAGAATTTTATTGGTCGAAGACGACAAAGGCATTGTTCGATTCGTAAAGAAAGGCCTGACGGAAAATTCTTTCTCTGTGGATGTGGCCGCCAATGGGGAAGATGGGTTGGCCTCTGTCCTTCATATGAAATACGATCTGATCGTCCTCGATATCATGCTTCCGAAAATGGATGGTAGGGAGATATTAAAAAGGATGAGATCCATGGATATTCAAACTCCCGTGATTTTCCTGACGGCCAAAGATTCGGAGGAGGACATTGTCCGTGGTCTAAATTTGGGGGCGGATGATTACCTCACCAAGCCTTTTTCCTTTAATGAATTACTGGCAAGGATTCAGGCCATCCTCCGGAGAGGCCAGACATTCAGCCTTCCCGCGAGATTACAGGTGGCTAACCTCATTTTAGAACCTGACGGGCATCGCGTCTTTAGGGAAAAAGCAAAGATCGAGCTGACCCCGAAAGAATATGCCCTCCTTGAATTCTTCCTGAGACACGCAGGCGAGATCATTACCCGCACCATGATTTCCGAGAAGGTGTGGGACTACCACTTCGATACGTCGACGAATATCATCGACGTCCACGTCTCCCATCTCCGGAATAAGATCGACAGGGATTTTGAGCCAAAGCTTCTCCATACCGTGAAAGGGGTTGGATATGTCCTGGAAGACCGGGGCTAAGTTTTACCGAAGAACTGACTTCAAGATGACTCTTTGGTACGTCTTCACCTTTTTGGTCTCTGCCCTGATCATCTGTTCCTTTCTCTATTTGGGCCTCAGGCATCGGCTCCTGAGAGAGATCGATCAGTTTCTCCTTGACGAGACCAAAGAGATGGAAAGGGTATTAGCCCAGGGGCCCCAAGAGACAAATTTTTTGATGAAGTTCGAAGATGAAGTCATGGCCAGAAAATATTATCCCTTCTTTTTTCAGATCCTGGACCCAAGCGGAAAATCTCTCTTCATCTCGAGAGGTTTTCCGGAAATTGGGTATGAACTTCAAGACAGGATGGTGACGAACGCCAAGAATGGCAAAGACACACGAGAGCAGATCCCTGGCCCGGGCAGGAAGGCACCCTATCGGATCATCAGCACTCCTGTTTACAGGAATGGGAAATTTTCGGAAATTATTCAATTAGGGACCCACCTTCGTTTTGCGAGAAAGAATCTCGCCCGTTTCAGAAATAATATATTGATCGCCCTACCGATCATACTCATTTTAGGAACGGTGGGCGGGTGGATGCTGGCCAGAAGATCCCTTGCTCCGATCGGTTACATCGCCTCGAAGACCCGAAGCATGACATCAAAAAATCTGAGTGAGAGGTTGATGGTGAGGGGGACGGATGACGAGATGGACGACCTCATCCGCACGATCAACGAAATGATTGCCAGATTGGAAAGTTCTTTTAAAGGAATGGCTGAATTTACTGCGGATGTCTCTCATGAGTTGAAGACTCCCATTTGTGCCATGAGGGGAGAAGCAGAGGTTCTGCTTTTGAAAGAGAGAAAAGCCGACGAGTATCAGGAGGGGTTGGTCCATTTCATAGAGCAATTCGACCACTTAAACCAGATGATCAATGACTTGATCTCCCTTTCTAAGTTCGACACCACTCAGGTGGAGCTAAAGATGGCCCCCCTTCGTTTGGACCTTCTGGTTAACGACCTATGCAATCTGTTCCAGGTCCTTGCCGAACAAAAAAATATTGTCCTGGAAACAGGCACGATGGAAGAGGTGGCTGTGATGGGGGATAAGGTCCGCCTTCAGCAGCTCTTTACGAACCTGATTGACAACGCGATCAAATATACTTCGAAAGGGTCGATTCAGGTTACGGTCGAAGAGAATAAAGACTCTGCGGTGGTAAAAATAAAAGACACGGGGATTGGCATTCCCAAAGAGGAGCAAGAGAAGATCTTCAAGCGTTTCTATCGCATCGATAAGTCCAGGTCAAAGGAAACAGGCGGGGTGGGTCTGGGATTGAGTATTGCCGAGTGGATTGCACGCGCCCACCGGGGAAGGATCGAAGTCGATAGTGAACCCAATCGAGGTTCTACTTTCGCTGTCTATTTACCCCGTTAGAAAGCAACGTTGCTTACCCTGCCCGTGCGAAGCTCAGCTTCTATCGGGGCTGGCAGGCGGGGAAGAAGATAGTTCCTTTTCGAGCGAACACGGGGTTTCATGCCACGTGTGAGCCTTCCCGTGAGAAGGACGAAGGTCTTCTAACGGGGTGTGCCCCTCCAAAACGCGGCAAATTCTCCTCATCCAGATTAAGAAATCTTCATTTAACTTTAATCTTCGCCTAATCCTTCTTCTTTTAAAAAAGAAGCTAAACGGGTGGAGCCCGACGAAGTGTGGAATATTGCTTTGGGGTTTCAGGCAAAAATGAGAATCAGTTTCAAAGACAACCACGGGAACGGGGGTTTAATGGCCACAGAATTATTGTTCATCAATTCTTTTATCATTCTCCTGGTTATTCTTTCTGGATTATTAGATTAGATCGGCAAGATTAAAGAGCGTTGACTCAGGCGAGAGCCCAGCAGAATGGGAGTTTCTCGGAGGATTAATGAGCATTACTCCCAGGGGTCAAAATGCTGATATCCGGAGGAGAAATGGGAACGATATGAAAAAAGATAACGAAACATACGCAGCCAGGTGAAACATCCAGCATTTCCGTGTTATCCCTACCCAATTAACTTCTGAGCATTCCCCATGTGAGGTGGCAGATTTGATCAAGATTCAAAGGGGGACCTGGACGAAGGGAAAGATCTTTTTCCTCCTCGTCATACCCCTATTTCTTTACATCGCTCCATTACCGGTGATGTCCTTGATAGAGCCTGATGAAGCCCGTTATAGCGATATCCCGAGTCTCATGAACCGTACCGGGGATTACATCACTCCCCGTTTAAATCATGTCGTTTACCTTGAAAAACCTCCCCTGTGCTACTGGGCAACGGCACTGTTATTTAGAATATTTGGAGAAAATGAATTCTCCTCAAGGTTATTCACCGCTCTTTGCGCCTGGGGGTGTATTTTCCTTGTTTATTGCATCGGAGCCTTTTTCCATGATGAGAAGACCGGGCTCTATTCAGCCGGGGTGTTGAGTACGTTTGCATACCATTTTATCCTTGGGAAAATAAATATCCTGGATATGCCTCTCACGTTCTTCGTGTGTCTCGCCACGTGGGCAGGATATCGATTCTATTCCGAAGGCTGCCAGAAGAAGCGGTGGCTCTATCTCTTCTATGTGAGCAGTGCCTTTGCCTTTCTGACGAAAGGATTGATCGGGATCATCTTCCCATTCGCCATTACGATCCTATGGCTTCTCGTTTCCAAGAGATGGCGTGAGGTCTTAAAACTCTTTTCTCCGGCTGGAATGATCCTCTTTCTTCTCATCTCCTGCCCATGGATCATTCTGGTTCAAAGAGCCAATAAAGAGTTCTTGTGGTTTTTTTTCATTCGTGAGCATTTTCTGAGATATTCGACACCCGTCCATAGTCGACACCAAGACCTTTTATTCTATGCCCTCGTTGTTGTATTCGGAACCATGCCCTGGTCTGCGTTCTTATTGAAGGCATTAAAGGATGGTAAGCACAAGAAGACTCCCCTCTTCAAGCCTACAGAAAGACACTTCCTCCTGATCTGGATCTTTTTCGTCTATATTTTCTTCTATGTCTCTTCATCGAAAATGGCAAGCTACATCGCCCCAATCTTCTTACCCATTGCCATTTTTTATGGTCGTCTTTTCAGGTTGTACGAAGATCGGGAGGTCGACTCGGGAAAAGGCAGAGGCAAAAGGATTCTTTATGGTCTGCCGATTCTCTTGCAGTCTCTCATCATCATTACTGCACTGATGTTGACGTCTTTTGGAAAAACCTTGAACCTTGGTAAATGGGGAACCCTCCGTTTTCAAAATGCGTGGTGGTTAATCGGTTTGCCCATTTTATTCCAGGTGACGATCCTATTCCTGCCCACGCTGGTTATGCACAAATGGAGAAGAGGTTGGTTCCTAACCACCTCCATCCTTTCCGCACTTTTTTTGGTATCCTTATACTTTCCCGCTGCCCGTCTTCTGACGCAGGATCGATCCGCCTACCCCGTTTCAAAGGCCGTCCGTGCGCTTCTCCCTCCCGATCAGGAGTTGGTTCAGTATAGGCTGCCTCTTTACGGCATTGATTTCTACAATAAAATCAGGACGCCCATCGTTGGTCGGAATTTTGGGGAACTTGAATTTGGCCTTAATCAACTTCCGGCTGACGAGAGATCGCATTATTACTTATCCTACGAGGGGTTTCGTCGGTATTATGAAGAAAAGGGAGACGTTTATTGTGTGACCCGATATAGGTATCTGGAGGAATTGAAGGAACAGTTTCCTATCGTTGAAGTCCTCTGGAAGAACAAAGAATTTTGCCTTCTACGGCTAAGACGGTCAACTTAGGATCGAGACGGAGATCATTTCAAGAAAGGAGACCCTTGTCGAAAGTGACCTATCTTCACTTCACCCCCGTGTTACAGTTGATACGTTCGACGGCGCCAAACCCCGATTTTCAAATCGGGGTTTGGCGCCGCTCAGTATCAACCCTGAGCATACCCCGGGCTTCAGACCGGGGAGTCGAAGGGTTGATTTTCAAATCTAATTGCTCCGATTGAAAGACTCACGCCTAATCACTCCTCAGGAGCTATTCGAATAGACACAAACCCCTGCCTTCCCATACTTCTTTTGTAATATGAGGCGGTACCCTTTCGATCGGAGATTGGAGAGAACTTGGTCATCGTCCGAATAGAAATTGATCACAAGGGTTGTCCCGGGTTGATTTATAAACCGTCCGAGCAACAAGTCTTCTTTATTCAGAACAGGAACTCTTTTCCCAAGGTAGAAGAATGAAGCACCGAGCAGTGTCTCGGAAGGGTGGATCAGATAGACTGGCCCATTGGTCTGTTGGCTCGAAACTGCTTCGAATACAGGCCGAAGGCTTTCCTTTCTTTCCGGGGGAATAATGAATAGCTGATAGGCTCCGATATACACGAAGAATATAATAATCAGGCCGTAGAACTCCCATCGCCTCACTCCAGGAAGTTTCTCTCGAACACGGTTCCACCCGAGGGCTGTCAGGATGGCAAAGGGAGGGAGGATCGGCCCGAGGTAGAGAAGGCGCTTTGCAGAGGCGAGGAAGAGTCCGATGAAAACCGTCAGGAACCAAACAAGTGCAAACTTGAGAAGAAGGCTTCGGGATAGTGCCTCTCTCGAATCGTCAGGCTCCGATCGGTACCATAATAGAACCAGTGGCAGAAGGGTCCAAGGCATGAGATGTAAGAAGGCAGGAATAACATAGTAGTAGAAAGGCTGTGCATGGTCAGCCGCTGGAGAAGAAAAGCGGTGGAGACTTTGTCTGATCACCTCCTCAAAAATACCAAACCCTTCGAGCCGCCAGACGCTGCCAACCCAGAGGAAGACTGGAACCAGAAAAAAAAGAATTCCAGACCCCACAAAGAGTTTTCGGATCGTCGTGAGATCCCTCCTCGTCGTCAGGAATACTAAAGCCGTTCCAATTGGTATCGCCGCTCCGATGATTCCCTTAGAAAGGAAGGCTCCGGCCATTGCTAGGTAGAAGACGACAAAAAAAAGAGAGCGCTTCTCTGGCACATGATAACCCGTCACAAAGCCGTAAAGACTAAGTGTTACAAAAAAGAGAAGCGCCGGGTCGACCCTGCAATGACGGTGCAGGGTGATGAAGCCCAACATCGTCGACAAGATGAATCCCGACAACAACCCGATTCGCTCTCCAGCCAGTCTTTTTGCGGTTAGAAACGTGATTAGAACCGTTCCCATTCCCAAGAATACAATGGGAAGAAAAGCGAGAAAATCCGCTGGCTTCTCACTCATCGCAAGGGCGAGAGCGATTGGCAAATATCCCAATGAGGGATATTCGAGAAAATTCTTCCCATTGAGTCGGGGAATCAAGTAGTTGGAGGTAACTGCCATCTCCCGGGCAATACCTGCTACCCTTGGTGAATCAGGGCTAGGAAGCTCACAGTTCCAAATAAGGAGTATCTGTAGGGATAGTGTGAAAATAGGGAGAATTAACCACGTTCGCGAGCACTTCCTTGAGAATTCTTTCAAAATGACCTCCGGACGGAGGCTCTATGGTCTTGATATGTCTGAAAAGGATCTGGTTCCAATCTAATACTTCCCGGTAACCTTCAATAAGAGATTCTAAGCCACGGAGGATAATAGGAATCCAAGACAGATCAACAGAATCCCAAAGTAGCGTAGCATCGGGATAGGTTCGAGGAAGACAACCCGGGCCGAGAGCATCACCAAAACGAATATGAGAGCGGCAAAGGGGTAGACAAAACTCAGAGTCGCCTTAGAGAGGGCGATGAGCCAAACGATTGTGCTGATGACATAGAAGACCAATCCCGAAAGAACGAAGGGGTTCGATACCAGCTTAAGTAATTCGCCTAACACCGACTCCTTCAGGGTTATTTCGCCCGTGATAAAAACCCCCTTTTTAAAAAATATTTGGCCCAAGGTGGCCGAACCCACTGATATCAAGAGCAGCCATGCCGGTTTCATTTTTTTCTCCTCTTTCTATAATCGCTTACAATCAGGTCCTGGATCGATCTTATAAGACCGATGTTCTCCTAATAATTGTTAGTTAATTTTCCCTCCCGTCTCTGAACGGTTGCCACTCAATGAGCTCATTTAAACCAAACAGAATTTCTTGATGGGGGATGGTCCTAAACCGCACATGGACTGGATCGGCCGGGTAGTAGCTCCATCCGGTATTTTCGAACGGGCAAGACTTCGGATTCCAGAAGTGTCCGGATTTCAGAGAGAGGGAGGATCCGGAAATCTGAGCCCCTCAGCTTCTCGCATAATTCGATGAAATACCTATGCCATATCCCCCCCTCTACCTCGGCATGCACAGGGAGGATGTGTATTCCTCCATTCTTCAGAATTTGAAGAATCCTTGAAACCCCTTGAGGTGCACCGATTTCTTCGAAACAAGGAAGATCCGAAGGAATTTCCATAAGACCCGATATTTCGTGAATAAATGGTCCCCCAGCCCGCGTACAGCTCAGGTAATGAAAAGGGTATTTCGCCGCAATTTCTAACACCCTGTTGTCGATGAGCCAAGCGGGTGCTCCGAAAGAGGATGGATCTTTCTTAACCAGTCTCCGATAGGCCATGATCCCCTTCTCAAACCAATCCTCGATCCATTCAGAGGGCCGTCTATTAAGTTCATCTTGCCATCGTCTATGATCCCAGGCATGAAACTCCACTTCATGCCCCCCAGCGATAATTTGCTCAACGAGTTCCGGGAAAGAAAGCGCAATCATCGGTGCGGGAAGCAGCGTACCATACAAGGCAGTCTTCATCCCGTAAAGGCGGCTTGCATTCGTTCTTAGCATTTTTTTAAGAAAGCGCGGGTTTTTTATCAATTGAAGGACAGCCCTCCCTGAGGCGTCCGGTCCCATACTCAGATAAAAGGTTGCTGGAATACTAAAATGCCTTAAAATGGACAGAAGACGTGGGACACCTCGCTTCATGCCGACATAGGTGTCGACGTCTATTTTGAGGCCCAAAATATTTTTTCTTTCCGATAACCCTGTCAAGGTCTTCATCTTCTTCTCGGAAGGCATAGAACGTATTCTACAGGGTTTTTCGAGCCTGATCAGGCGTGTCCACCCAGACCAGCTCTTTGATTTTCTCGATGTTGGGTTTTCAGGTGTTCCTGAACATCGACAAGGTTTTCATTTTCTTCCAGGAAAGCATAGAGCGTATTCTTAAGGGATTCCTCGAGCCCGACCATGGGTGTCCATCCGAGAAGCTCTTTGGCTCTTTCAATATTGGGTTTTCGTGTATAAATGTCTTGATAGCCTTTCCCATAATACGAATCCGAAGAAGCTTCGATGATTTTGGAAAAAACCTTGTCGTCCCTATGCTTCGGATGGGTCATAAAAATTCTTTTCAGAAGATAGGCAAGCTCTTTTATGGAACATTCATTGTCGGGGTTGCCGATATTGATAATCTGGCTCTTGCAGCAACCATCCCTATTTTCAAGGATTTTCATCAGTGCGCCGATTCCGTCATCCACATAGGTGAAGCATCTTTTTTGATGACCCCCATCCACGATGGAGAGAGGCTTCTTCATCAGGAGTTCTGCGATGAACTGTGTCACTACCCTGGAGCTTCCCTCCTTGGCAGCATCCAGAGAATCTAACCTGGGGCCGATCCAGTTGAAGGGTCGAAATAAAGTAAACTCCAAGTGCCCCCGTGTGCCATATGCGTAAATCACTCGATCGAGAAGTTGCTTGCAGCACGCATAGATCCATCGTTCCTTATGGATGGGCCCGAGAACGAGAAAGGTTTCATCTTCTTTGAATTCAGGATCGGAGGAAGCACCATAAACTTCTGAGGTGGAAGGAAAGACGATTCTTTTACCATATCTCACGCATTGTTTCACAATGTCGAGATTCATTTCGAAATCCAGCTGGAAGACACCCAGCGGATCGGTCAGATAGAGCTTCGGAGTGGCGATCGCAACCAATGGGATGATCACGTCACATTTTTTGATATGATACTCAATCCATTCCCGGTTGATCGAGATATCTCCCTCTATAAAGTGAAAACGCGGGCTGTGAATGACTCTATCCAGCCTGTCGAAGGCGAGGTCCATCCCGTAGACACTCCAATTGGTTGTATCAAGTAATCGCTGGGTTAAATGATGTCCGATAAAACCATTGACGCCCAGTATCAGAATCTTCATTTTAGGATTCCCCTTTCTTGTTTTTTGAGAAAATCAAGAATTTCGCTACCCTTCATCCTCTTCTTCCCCACTTCGATATCCAACAATCTCAGTCTTCCATCCGATGCCCTGATAAACGCATTTCGATTCTCAAACTCAAGGGTACCCATAGGGCTTTTCGAGACACTGCCCTTTTCAGGAAGGGCCCACCAGATGAGCAACTGTTCACCTTCGGACAGATGGGAAAAAGCCCCCGGATAGGGGTCTGTGACCGCCCTCACCAGGTTGTAAATTTGCATGACCGGCCAGCTCCAGTCGATCCTTCCGTCCTCAGACCTCCGTCCCCCATAGTAGCTCCCTTGCTTCAGGTTCTGTGCGATCCGGGGAGCGGTTCCTCTCTTGATATGCGGAAGAACTTCCTCAAGAAGCTCCTTCGCCTTCACACAGAGCTTTTGATAAAGCGTGTAGGCCGTATCTTCAAATTTAATGGGCACTTCTTTTTGCCCAACAATATCTCCTGCATCGGGCGCTTCGACGATGTGGTGGAGCGTGACCCCCGTCCGCTCTTCGCCGTTCACAAGGACCCAATTTACCGGACACCTTCCGCGATAGGCTGGAAGCAACGATCCGTGGAGATTGAAGGAACCTGCGGACGGAATCATAAAGACGTCTCTGTTCAATAGGTTTCGATAATAGAATGAGAAAATAACTTCGGGTGAGGTTTGATGGATCATCTCGATCCATTCAGGGGCGTTGACATTTTTGGGACAGAATACCGGGATCTGGTTTTTCTTCGCCCAATCCGCCACCGATCCAAACCAAATGTTCTCCTCAGGATCGTCGGGATGGGAAAAAATTGCCTGGATATCGAACTTTTCCAGCATTAAGGCCTCGAGACCAACAATTCCTATATCATGATACGCAAATACGATGGTTTTCATCTTCAGGGTAAATCCTCTCGATCATGAACTCAGGTCTTTTCCTGACCTCTCTGTAAATTCGGCCGATATATTCACCCATCACTCCTAATGCAAAAAATTGGAATCCAAGAAAGACAAAAAGGACGGCAAAGAGCGTGAAGACACCCTGGGCTGCCCAGGTTGCACCATAGACCAAGCGGGCAATTCCGAGAACAATGCCAAAGCATACTCCCAAAAAGGCCATCCCGATGCCAGAATAAAGGATGAACTTCAATGGGAAATCGGAGAATGAGGACACTAAATCGAACTGAAGATTGATGAGCTTTCGGAAAGAGTAGTTGGATTCCCCGGCATGCCTCGTTTCGTGGACCACCTGAATCTCTGTAATCTTTTTGGAAAAGCAGGTCGCCAGAGCGGGGATGAAGGTCGAATGCTCATGGCAGTTCACCATCCGCTCTACGATATTTCTCCGGTAAGCGCGCAGCATGCACCCCCAGTCTGACATATCCACCTTCGTGATCTTGCGAGCGACCACGTTGATCATTCGGGATGGGAAAGTCCTGAAAAAGGAGTCCTTTCGTTCCTTTCTGATCGTACCCACCACATCGTACCCCCCTTCCTCCATCACCCCTACGAGATTTGGAATTTCCTCCGGCGGATTTTGGAGGTCAGCATCCAGGGTGATCACGATGTCTCCTTGGGCGACAGAAAATCCTGAGAAAATAGCCGCATGCTGTCCGTAGTTTCTTGTCAGTTCGACCACCCTAACTTCAGGGTAGGTTAAGAAACTTTTCAAAATCGAAAGGCTCTTGTCCTGGCTCCCGTCATCCACAAAAACGATCTCATAATTTCTACCCATCTTTTGCATGACCGACCGGAGTCGCTCAATCAAATGCGATAGATTCGGTTCCTCGTTGTATACTGGAATGACCAGGGAAATCGCTGCCTCTTTAACCATTTCTCACGATCTCCCGAACGGCCTCGCATACATAGGATACATCCTCTTCCCTCATGTCGGGAAATAAAGGCAGGGACACCAATTGGGTGCTGGCCCGTTCTGTTTCTTTCAGCTCCCCATTCTTAATCTTATATCGTTCCCGGATATAGCTTAAGCGATGCCCGGCCGGGAAATGAATCCCGTATCCGATCTGATATTCGGACAACCTTTCCATAAAACGCTCCCGATCCATGGAAGTCACTTTGATGACAAAGAGATGCCATGCATGGATGTGCGTGTAGACCGGGACACCCGGCAATTCCAACCCATCCATTCCTTGCAATCCTTCCCGATAGAGGTCAGCCAACTGCCGCCTACGGCTGTTAAGCTCTACCAGCCTGGAGAGTTGAGCGAGGCCGAGTGAAGCCTGTATATCTGTCAGATTATATTTAAATCCCGGTATTCTAATGTCATATTCAGGGTTCCCCCCCTTGCCGTACCTCTTCCATGCATCCCTTTCGATCCCATGAAACCTGAGGAGTCGCAATCTGGTTTCAAGGTGATGGTCATGATGGGTGATCATGCCCCCCTCGCCGGTCGTGATGTTTTTAAGCGGGTGAAAGGAGAAGATGGCACTTTGGCCAAAACCTCCCACGTGGATCCCTTTGTAATAGGTTCCTACAGCATGCGCGGCATCTTCGATGACAGGAACGGAGAATCTTCGGGACAGGCTCAATATGTTGTCCATATCCGCCGGGGACCCTGCAAAATGCACGGGGATGATCCCTTTCGTCCTTTCTGTTATCTTTTCCTCAATCAGATCGGAGTTTATATTCAACGTATCATAGTGGATGTCGACGAAAACGGGTTTTGCCCCACAAAGCGCGATCATGTTCAACGTGGAGGCAAATGTCATCGATGGGGTGATGATCTCATCCCCCGGTTTTACACCCAAGCCGAGCAGCATGAGATGCATGCCAGCGGTGCCAGACGAAACAGAAAGGGCATGCGGCGCACCCGTGAGCTCACAGAACTTCTCCTCAAAGGCCTTGCACAGAGATCCTGTGGTGATCCAACCGGACTTTAAACAGGTCTCAACCCCCTGTATCTCCTTTTCACCGATCGACGGCCGACTCAAAGGCAGAAAATCTTTCCTGATCTCCATAAGCATTTGCAAAGAGACGAATAGCTTTCTGCTACCTCAATTTGCGTATTATGCAAAAAAGGAGGTTAAGTTCGGGTTAAATTTAAATGAAGATTTCTTAACGTAGCCTTATCCGACGGGACGACTGGGTGTTTCTAACGGAACAAAGAATTAATGCATTGTGCCTCCTCCCTAATATTTGTTATTGTTTAAAAAAAGAGGTGTAAAATGCGAGAGAGGGCAAAGACGGTTGGAAACGGATACCATGCTCCAGGGAAGAAAGGTTAGTAAAAGAGAAGGGATAAACATGGAAAGAGGGAAGAGACTTAGAATGATTCTAGTCGTGACCCTGGTCGCCGGCATCACGCTTTTACATTATTTGACCGAGTCGAAGGTACATTACTATCATATTTTTTACCAAGGTCTTTATTTTCTCCCAGTGATGCTTGCCGGGTTCTGGTTTGGTCTGCGGGGGGCACTATGTGCGTCTTTAAGTATCACCATTCTCTATCTTCCTTTTACCATCATCCATTGGAAGGGGTTCTCAGCAGATGATTTTAACAGTGTCATGGAAATGCTGCTCTATAACGTGGTGGCGGTGATTTTAGGGAAGTTGAGAGATCAAGAGAAGGCGGTGCAGAAGCGTCTGCACGAGGCCGAGAGGCTGGCGACAATAGGAAAAGCGGTTTCTGGTTTAGCCCACGATTTGAAAACGCCATTGATTGCCATCGGGGGCATGAGCCGCCTCGTTCAGAAAAACCTTGAAGAGAATAATTCCTGCCGTAATAAATTGGACCTGATCATTAAGGAAACTCAGCGGTTGGAAGAAATGGTGAAAGAAATGCTCGATTTTTCTAAGCCCTTGGAGTTGCACTTGTCCGGGGAGGATATCGGGAAGGTGATAAGCCAGTGTGTCGATCTCATTTCGGATTTGGTTCAGAAAAGAAAAGTGAACGTTGAAAATCAGTGTCCGCAGGACCTCCCTCCGGTCTCTTTTGACGCCTCCCGAATCAAGCAAGCGCTCATCAATCTTTTAATCAACGCGATCGATGCGTCACCTGAGGGGGAAACTGTAACAGTGTGTAGCTACCTAAAGCAGAAAAGACTCATCATTGAAGTAACCGATAACGGTTCCGGCATACCCATCGATAAAAAAGAAGAAATCTTTCTCCCTTTCTTTACTACGAAGAGAGATGGGACGGGCCTGGGGCTTTCCATTACAAAAAAGATTGTGGAGGCTCACCAAGGATACCTGGAAGTGCTCGGACATCGTGAGAAAGGAGTCACTTTTAGACTGGCAATACCTATGATTGCATGAAATCATGTGGGGAGGTGCGAAAAAAGAAATAGATTTTCTCCTCGCCGTTTCTCCAGCATTAAGAAATCTTCATGTAAATTTAATCTCTGCTTAATCTTCTTAATGAAATAATTACAAAGTTATCTTGATACTGGGCCTTGTTCTTTTATATCGCTTGAATTCTTCTATCAGCCTGCCCGTTCTTAACTATGATTCCGAGAACGACAAATTAAGAAATCTTGACGCAGACGGCTCCAGTTTTGTGATAGATGTGTTATAATTTTTGCCGTCTTTGAAACATCGTTGTATGAGTATCGATCTGGAAGGGACATTGACCTGATGGGTGTGAGAAGAGGGTATGTATTCGCCATTATCGCCATAGGCATAGCTCTATTCTTTTTCAATTTAGGAGGAAGGGATCTTTGGGAACCGGATGAAACCCGGTATGCGGTGGTTGCCCGCGAGATGAAGGAAACGGGGAATTGGGTGTTGCCCCATCTCAACGGAGAGGTTTACGCGGAAAAACCTCCCCTTTTCTTTTGGCTGGTTAACCTCTCGACTTTCTTTCTGGGAGTAAATGACGAGTTCACGAATCGCCTCCCCTCTGCCCTGGCAGGCTTCATCACCTTCCTCCTGGTATTTTTTTTCGGGAAGAGGCTTTTTAATACGAGGGGAGGCTTTCTATCCAGTCTGATCCTTGCCACCTGTTTCCTTTTTCCACAATTGTCCCGTTGGATGATGTTGGATTCTCTCGTCACACTGTTTTTTCTTCTTGCCCTTTTCTGTTTCTATCTCGGATATGAGGAGGAGGGAGGTCGCAGGAGATACTATTTATTCGCAGGCCTCTTTATGGGGCTTGGAGTCTTAACGAAAGGACCTATTGGCTACCTTCCCATTCCCACCTTTCTCTTCTTTGCGTTTTTTCAGAAAGAAATTAAGAGATTTTGGAATCGCAGTCTGTTATGGGGTTGCCTTCTTTCTTTGGTCCTTGTTTTGAGCTGGTGGTTGCCCGCCTGCTGGCTGGGAGGAAAAGAATATATTTATTGGCTCCTGTTCAAGCAGGCTGTTGGTACTTATATACAAGGAGGGACGCATTTTCATCCCGAGCCATTCTATTTCTACTTTATCCGTTTTCCCCTGGAATTCTTTCCGTGGATCGTTTTTTTGCCCACTGCATTTATCTTTGGGTTACGCAAAGAGTTTGGCAAGAGAAAGGAATTCCTTTTTCTCTCCGTCTGGTTCACTTTCATCTTCCTTTTTTTCACCCTTTCCAAGGGAAAGAAGGATAACTACCTTTTCCCCCTCTACCCCGCAGCCGCTTTGATGATCGGGGGTCTCTTGAATCTCGAGCTTCCATCAAAAGAGGGGAAGAAAGGATTCTTGCCCGGACTTCTGTTTCTCACTTCTCTGCTTCTCGTCGGCTTGATTCTATTTCTGTCAGGAATTCCACAAAGGTTCTATCCGGAACTGGTGGACTATCACTGGCAGGTACTCTCTATTCTCTCCTATCTATTGGCAGGGGGTCTCCTTTCTCTTATTTTTTTTATTAAGGAAAAGAGATGGGCGGCTTTCATCAGTCTCATGGCTGCGTTTGCTCTTTTTCAGGTTCAAATCTTCCATCTCCTTCCGCCAAGACTCAATCCGCAAAGGTCGGCGAAGGCATTTTCAGCGAAGATTCTGGAAAGAATGGAAAGCGGAGATGAGCTCAAGACTTATCGCCTTAAGAACAATGGGTTGCTTTACTATACGAAGATGCCTTATATAGAGAGTATTCAGAACAAAGATCGGTTTGTCGAAATTTTCAATTCCGGCAAACGAGTTTTTGTTGTGATCTATCCGGAAGTCGTCGATCGGCTTCGGAGAGAAACAGGAATTGGGCTTGTTCCGATCGAGCAGGGTAAGATAGGGCACTGGGAGTACGCCGTGGTTTCGAATCATTGAGACTTGCATCAATTTTCTCCGAGTTTGGCCCGAAGGGTTCGGAGTGAAGATGAACGAAAAGAAGGTTCCCCCGGCGATAGAGCTGGGCACCAAAACAGGTTACTACGGTTCCCTCGCCGCCTCCTACGACGAACGTCGCTTCAGCGGAGCGTTGGGCCGTTTAAAGAATTGGCGGGACCGACGCCTTGTTGAGAAGGCAGTGCGGGATGCGGGCCACATCGAGCGGATACTGGATGTACCCTGCGGTACAGGTCGCCTCATCCGAAGCCTGGCCTCCCGGGTCCCCCATTCCGTAGGAGCGGATATCTCGCTGGATATGATCGAATTTTCGCGCCTTCCCACCCCTGCCAAGGGAGGACCGAAAGGCCTTCTGGAATATGTGCAGTGCGATGCAAAATATCTTCCTTTCGGCAACGATACCTTTGACGTCGTGATAAGCGGCCGGTTCTTGCATCACCTGTTTCATCTGCCCCAGCCCGACCGGCTTCAGGTAATGAGGGAGTTTGCAAGAGTATCCCGGAGGTGGGTCTTAGGAGATTTTAACATCCAGTACGGGCTCAAATATTATATCAACAGGGTGCGGAGCGTTCTAAAAAGAAAGCCGCTGAAAAGTCAGCGAATGGTGGCTGCCAAAGTTTTTGAAGAATTAGCCAAGGCAGGGCTGCGGGTTGAACAGGTTTACCCAATCTCCTGGCTTGCTTCGGAGAAATGGTATATCCTGTGTCGGAAAGAACGAAGGCTCGAGGGAGCCAGTTGAATTAAAAAGGTCTTCACCATATATTTGATTCGTTCTTCTTTAGGAGTCGGAGAGAGAGGGAAGAGGAGGAGTGTCATTTTAGGAGATCGAGGAAGATGAAATTATTATTGGTCGGAATAGGAAGGTGGGGTAAGAACCATTTAAAGGTTTTGACGAAGCTTGCCGATGAGCTTTACGTGGTGGATTCAGATCAAAGCCAACTGAAGGCCTGCCAGGAATTCTCAATCCCCGCGGACCATCTCTCAACCGATTACCATGAGTTTCTCGATCGGATCGATGGGGTCGATGTCGTGACACCGGCAGATAGTCACCTCGACATTTGCAAAGACTGTTTTGATAAGAAGAAAGATGTCTTTGTGGAAAAACCCATCGCCCTGACCACCTCAGAGGCGAAAAAGATGATCGCTCACGCCGAAGAGAAAGGGGTCATCCTACAGATTGGTCATATCTATCGGTATCATCCCGCCGCCTCGAAAATAAAAGAGATCCTTGAGCAAGGGAAGTTGGGCACCGTTCAATACGCTTACGGTCATTTTATGGGATTCAAGAGACCTCGGACGGATGTGGGGGTGACCCAAACGGACGCGATTCATTATTTCGATCTTTTTAATTACCTCTTCAGCGAACCCCCTCAAAGGGTGACGGCGGTGATCAAAAACTATCTCAATCTCCCCCTGGACGACACCTCCGTTTCGGTTTTGGACTACCGGGGGAAAGTTGTCTTTATTGAAGCGGGTTATATGCCACCCGAAAAGAGAAGGGATATCGCGATCATTGGTGAGCAGGGGAGCCTCTATTGTGACTTTCAAAAGAATTCTCTCATTTTCTGTGAGAATCGGCACGAGAAACAGGGTGGAAAATGTATTGCAGTGGAAGGAGAGGCGCGGAGCCTCCCCGTCAAGCCTGAAGAGCCTCTGACGGTAGAATTAAAAGCCTTTCTTGAGTCGATGAAAAATCGGACCAGGCCCTTGGCGGATGGGCAGGCTGGATTTGAGGCATTAAGAATCGTTGAAGTTTGTTATGAGTCCTCCCGGAGCGGGAAGAGATTGGAGATTGAATGGGAAGAAATCTAAGTTTCTGGGAAAGGAGTTCAGATGAAGGTTCCTCTTTCTAAGCCCTATGTGGATAAAGAAATGAAAGATCGGGTATTAGAGGTCATCGATTCGGGACAATATATTCTGGGGAGCCAATGCAAGGATTTTGAAAAAGAGTTTGCCCAGTTCATCGGGACAAAACATGCGGTGCTCACCTCCTCGGGGACATCGGCCATCTTCCTTTGCCTTAAGGCCCTCGGGGTAAAAGAGGGCGATGGGATTTTAGTTCCTTCTCTCACTGCTTTTCCAACCATTGAACCCGTGTTTCATGTTGGAGCGAGACCCATTTTCATCGATATCGATGATACATTTACCGTCGATCCCAAACACATCGAATCGATTCTAAAGAATAAGAGCCGACTGCCAGGAGTGAAGAAGATTAAGGGGATGATCCCGGTACATCTTTACGGCCACCCCTCCAATATGGATTCTCTCCTCGACCTGGCAAAGCGTTACGGACTTTTTGTTTTGGAGGATTGCTGTCAAGCTCATGGTGCTAAATATAAAGGAGCAAGAGTAGGATCGATGGGAATCGGGGGTTGTTTCTCTTTCTATCCTTCGAAAAACCTGACCGTCTTCGGGGATGGTGGAATCCTTGTGACCTCGGATGACGAGATGGCCAAGACCTGCCGGATGCTGAGAGACCATGGCCGAAGAGAGAAGTACGAGCATGAACTCGTTGGATATAATTTGAGGTTTAACGAGATCCAAGGGGCAGTGGGTCGCCTCCAACTTCGAAGGTTGGACTGGTTCAATGAATCGAGAAGGCGCATCGCACAATGGTATCACGAAGGATTGCAGGGAACTCCTGTGGCAACCCCCCGGGCGAAGGATTGGGCCGAGGCGGTCTATCACCTCTATGTCATCCAAACTTCCGACCGGGAGAAGCTTGCCAATTTCTTAAAAGAGAAAGGGGTTCAATCAGGGATTCATTATCCCATTCCTAACCATCTCCAGCCTGCGGTGCGGAATGCCATCGGTCAACAGCCCAAGCTGGAAATGACAGAAGAGGTTGTCCAAAAGATACTCTCCTTGCCCATCTATCCGGAGCTTGAGAAGGAAAAGGTGGATTTCGTGTGCGCCAGCATCAAAGAGTTTTTTCAAAAAAGCTGAGTTCTGGAAGGAGATCGTCTTTTGAAAGAGAACCATCCGATCGATATTTCTGTCGTGGTTCCGGTCTTCAACGAAGAAGAGAATCTTCCGACTTTGATTCCCCAAATTGCAGAGGTACTCAGACCTTTAGGGAAAACGTACGAGATGATCTTCGTTGATGACGGAAGCACCGATCGCAGTCGTCAACTCCTTAAAGAGATGGTTTCTCAGTATTCTCAAATACGCGTCCTTGGATTTAAGCGGAATTGCGGCGAGACGGCGGCAGGGGCAGCGGGTTTGAAAGAGGCAAGGGGAGAGATTGTCATTACCATCGATGCTGACCTTCAGAATGATCCGAGAGATATTCCCACCATGCTCGAATATCTGAACGATTACGATATGGTCACGGGGTGGCGCCAAGAAAGGGAAGATTCCTGGGTCAAACGCATCACCTCGAGGATTGCCAACAGGGTTCGAAATCAATTAAGCGGGGAGACGATTCGGGACAGCGGTTGCACGTTTCGGGCTTATAAGAGGGGATGTCTTCAGAACATCAAATTATACAAGGGGATGCATCGCTTCATGCCCACCTTGGTGAAGATGGAAGGTTTTCGAGTGATCGAAATACCCATTGCCCACCACCCCCGAAAATTCGGGGTTTCGAAATATACGACCTGGAATCGAATGTGGCGTGCCTTCGTTGATCTTCTGGCCGTGAAATGGATGAAGAGTCGCCATATCCATTACGAGATCGAGGAAAGGGTCTGAGATGGGATGTCCGAAGCTTCTCACTCAAGGCATTGAAAAAGCAGAGGGTGCGAGGGTGGAATGGGATCGCCGATAGACGGGGGTCTTCTTAGATGGGGAAAAGGTCTTAAGGCGGGGCGACTTTATACAAATCATCCACCAGGCCGGGCCCAAATTATTTTCCTCATTGGAATCTGTCTTCTCCTCTACTTTTTCAATCTTGGCCGATGCGACCTCTGGGCTCCAGATGAACCCCGCTATGCCCAGATTGCCAAAGAGATCGTGAGCAGAGGGGATTGGATTCTCATGCATATTAACGGAGCCGTCTATGGTGATAAACCTCCCCTCTTTTTCTGGTTCGTTGCTCTTTCATCCTACCTGTGGCAGGGCTTCACTTCCTTTTCAGCGAGATTTCCTTCTGCCCTCTTCGGGACACTCACCGTGCTCCTGACCTTCTTCCTTGGGAGGAAGCTTTACGCATCCCGGACGGGATTCCTTTCAGGCCTCGTGCTGGCGACCAGCCTTCACTTCGCTTACCTTTCCACACGTGCCAACATTGACGCCACCCTCACCTTTTTTACGACTGCCTCGCTTCTCTGTTTCTTCCTATGGTACCAAGATGGGAAGGCCGAGGAAATCCGTGCCCATCGCCGAATCAGGAGTCTCTTGATTTATGGGTTTTATGTGAGCATGGCCCTTGCCACATTAGCAAAAGGGCCGATCGGATTTATCCTTCCCCTTTTGGTAAGCCTCATCTATCTTTTTGTCCGAAGGGATTATAGAGAAATAAAGCGGATGAAACTGGTTCCAGGAATTCCTTTGATGGTGGCGATTGTCCTGGCGTGGTATCTTCCCGCCGTTTTCTTGGGTGGTAAGACCTATGTTGAGCAAAATCTCTTTAGACATACCACCGAGGCCTATCGAACAGGATGGACCCATCCTCATCCCTTCTATTATTATCTCTATGGTTTTCCAATCGCCTTTTTACCGTGGGTCTTTTTTTTGCCTTCAGCGGTTGTTTATGGCTGGTCTCGATCGATGATCGAGAAGAGAAAAGAGTTCCTCTTCCTCTTGGTATGGTTCATCGTCATTTTCATCTTTTTCTCCCTTTCCAAATCAAAAAGGACCCTTTATCTTTTACCACTCTTTCCGGCTGCCTCCTTAATGGTCGGAAAGTTATGGAGTGATTTCATCTGGTGTCCCCTGGATCGGTTCAGGCAGGGATGGATTTCTTTTCCCCTGTACGGATTCATCGGACTTGGGTTGGTAGCCGGGGTTGCAGTTCCATGGGTGATTTCCGCAAGATTTCCCTCTTACCTGTATTATAGCCTTCCGCTCGCTTTTCTTTTGGCCGGCTGTAGCGTCGCCCTGCTCCTCCTTTACCGCTTTAAGAATTACAGGACCATCGTATTTCTCCTTATTGGAGTGATGGTGGCAGGATATTTTTATGTATTCGGGGTGATATTCCCTTTGGCCAATTCCCACATGTCAGCTCGCTTCATCTCGGAAGAAATCACATCGCGGTTTCAGCCCGGTGATCAATTAGCGGTTTTTAGAGGGCTTGAACCCGATCCTTATAATTATTACACGGGAATCGCACCGATCTCATGGCTAGTGACTCGGGACTCCCTTCATAAATTTGTGAGGTCCCAGGGAAGAGTGTTCTGCCTTCTCACATTCGCTGATTTTTCACAATTGTTCAGCAGGGAAGGCGAGCCGAAGGTTCAGCTGATCGCGCGACGCCGGGTGAGAAACGATGATGTCGTCCTAATTTCCAACCGGTAACGGTATGCCTCAGAAGGTGTGAAAAAATTGGTTTTCCTGCCTTGCGACCTTCCTTCCGGTTTGAACCGCGAATTAATTTTTTCACACCTTGTCACTTCCCCGTGGAAACTTCCCTGATCTGGCAGGGATGTTGGAGAAAATCTTATCAAGCGGACGATCTGAAAGGATCTCTTTGCAAAGATAACTCATCCTCTATTTTACCCGGGGCATTAACTGTGTTAAAATACGGATGATTTTTAATCCGGGTAGGAGATGTGTTTGGCTTTGATTCCGATAAACGTATCCATCATCGGTGCGGGGAGAACGAGAAATGGCATCGGTGAGTATATCGGAAAATATTTTCATGAGCACGGAGCAACCGTGACCTCTGTGTTAGGGACAAGTGAGAAAACGAGTCTCCAAGCCTCTCTTGCTCTTCGGAAATATGGAGTGGAAGCCCATCCCTATACAGACTTCGATCGAATGGTGGCAAGGGAAAAGCCCGATGCAGTGGTCATTGCTTCCCCTTCTTCGACCCATCGTGAGTATCTATTAAAATGTCTGGACCTGGGATTCCATATCTTCTGCGAAAAACCCTTCATCTGGAACGATGACGGGGATATTCGTGAAAGGATCGAAGATGTTTTTGAGAGGGCCCGGAAGAAAAAATTGACCATTGCCATGAATTCTCAATGGGTTTTTTCAATCGATGCTTATGAAGCCGTCAGCGGAAAGGTGGTCATTCAAAATTCGAACACATTTACCATGGCCATGTCGCCGCCTTTCCCGGGAAGGGAGATGATTCCGGAATCGCTTCCTCATGCCCTTAGCCTCCTCTATTCCCTCCTGGGTGTTGGCGAGATAGAAGGCTTGAGTTTTGAGTCGGAGGGGGAAGCGATGATGGATATCAGATTTTCTTATCTTTTCGATACCCGGATCTGTGATGCATTCATCCGCTTGACTTCCCGGGAGACCCCACCGCGGGATTTCTCTTTCGGATTGAATGGGAAGATCGTTTCCCGGAGTCTGGGCTGGGAGAATTATGAGATCTATTTCCATCACGGGGAAACGAAAATGAAGATTGTAGACCCTCTTGAACTCTCCGTCAAAAATTTTTTAGGAGCTCTGGAAATGGGTACGGAACCTCTTATTGGATATCTTCATGTTCTCCACAACATGTCCCTGCTGAAGCAGATCGACGATGGTTTCAGTGAATTTGTAAAAGACAAATCATGGAAAAGTTAAGAGAGAGAGAGCACGATTTCAGCTCCAAGTTGAGACAGGATGCCACCCTTCAAAGGCTGAAAGAGTACATTCAGTGGCAGAAAAGGTGTGAAGCGAACTCACCGAATCGGGAGCTGCCGATCTTCAGCCCGATCTCGATCAATTTAGATCTGACCTCTTCCTGCAATTTCTCATGCCCATTCTGTGTCGATTCGAAGCTGATCAATAGCGGGAAGAGCCTAAGCCTGGAGGAAGTCCGGGAGACGATCGACACGCTCCATTCCCATGGCCTTCTCTCAGTCATTCTGATCGGAGGCGGAGAGCCCACACTTCACAAGGAATTTGAAGAGATCGTCCGTTACATCAAAAGCAAGAGGTTACAGATCGGCATCGTCACCAATGGGTCGAGACTGGGAAAGGTTGAAGCAATCGCCGAAGCGCTGAAAGAGAAAGACTGGGTCAGGATCTCCGTCGATGCGGCCGGGGAAAGAGTCTTTAAAGAGCTGCACCTGCCCAGAACCCGGGTGACTCTGGAACGAATATTAGAGAGAGCAAAAGAGGTTAAGAAGAGGAATCCCGTGGTCTCGTTGGGATATTCGTTTGTCGTCGTGTGGGAAGGCGTGGAGATTAACGGGAGGAGACTCTGTCCCAATGTGGATGAAATGGTCAGATCGGTGGAACGGGCCGGGGAATTCTCCTTTGATTATGTTTCGTTCAAACCCTGCCTGGTCCGATGGAATGAATCTCAGAGGGAGACGCTGCTGAAAAACGTCGGAAAAACAAAAGAGGAAGAGATCATCGATCAAATCAAGATACGCCTTCAGGAAGCAAGACGCTTGGCAGGGGAGCGAGTCAAGATCCTTGAAAGCTCTAACTTGAGAGCCATGCTGAACCGGGAGACCGATCAAATCAAGAGGCAGCCCAGGAGATGCCACATGCAATTTTTCCGAAGCGTGGTGACGCCCTTCGGGATCTTTCATTGCCCGGCATTCCGGGGAGTGGAGGCAGCCCGAATCGGCGAGCGGGATGGCTACCAGGCAGAAAGAAGATTCAAAGAAAGTCTCAAGAAGACGGCCGAATCGATCATGACCTTCGACGCCGCGGGGGAATGCAAAGATGTGGGATGTTTTTACAATCGCACCAACTGGTGGTTGGAAGAATTCATCCACTCCGAAGAGGGCGTTGATCGACTCGAAAAAGTTGAAAATGATAATTTCTTCTTTTAGATTTTAACGGGTTCAATGTAAGAATTCTCTTCTTACATTTTTTTGAGGTACCAGAAATCTCCGCTCCTTTGAGATACCGCGTCGCGACTGGGAAACAAAGAAATGTCATGCTTCTATGTTGAAAAGCAAGTCTCAATCAGCATGGACCTGGCATTAGATAATGTTTTTAAGGACAGTACCAATCTTTAAAATCAACCTTCTATTAGCAGACATATCCTTTCGGGATAG
>Ga0315282_10003343_pt1 | contig 28825 bp, 28 predicted proteins | sample YL17G07_20_MG_FD_203693 | JGI IMG/M metagenome (GOLD analysis project Ga0315282, IMG submission 203693) | Sediment microbial communities from Yellowstone Lake, YNP, Wyoming, USA - YL17G07_20 | ecosystem: Environmental > Aquatic > Freshwater > Lake > Sediment | place: USA: Wyoming | collected... | reverse complement strand
TTTTGATCAGCCTTACAAAAGTTGCTTTTTCAGCAAACTGTTAGGTCCCCCCTCTACCATTCCGTTATAGTAACATCTCGTATTGACGGTACGTATGTGAACGGATATTGTAACAGGTAAAGGTCCCCCAGAATACGCGCAGAGAAAGGATACATCCTCGTAGCTGAGGATACACCAGGGATAGTTGAGAATGCAACAGGAAGATTAATGCCGGAGAATAACCCCCCTCTTTCGACCCGTGCCGTGCGCGGCGGGCTGTGGATTACCGTCAGTTCATGCTGGGTCTTCGGGTTCGGTTTTGCAGCCAACATCGTACTCACGCGCATCCTCCCCACGGATGCTTCTGGCGGATTCGCCCTTGCCATGTTTTTTGCTCAACTCCTGAGGCTGCAGCCGAAGCTCGGCCTGGGGTTTGCCTTTGCCCAGCACCAGGGAACAACCGGTCAATCGCTCGGCACGTATTTTTTCATGGAATCCCTGGCAGCGCCGCGGCCTCAATCCCCTCACCACGCCAGGCAAGGATCATGTTTCTCACCGCCTGGTAATCATGGGGGCTACCCAGCGCGAAGCAATGCTCATGCTCTACCTCGTATGCTGTGCCCTCGGTGTCGTCGCTATGTTTTTAACCCAGGCCACGATCATCGAAGGCTACGTTATGGGGGGTGTGCTGGCGGCCGTTGCCCTCTACGCCCTCTGGCGCCTGGAGCAGGTGAAGGTGTGAGATGAAAGGTGAAAGGTGTAAGGTGAAAGGTGAAAGGGGTCAAGGGAATGCGGATTTTAGATTGCGGATTGCGGAATGCAGATTGAATTGTTTAAATATTTTCAATCTGAAATCTAACTTCTGAAATCTGAAATATTCTATTGCCTATTGCCTGTTGCCCATTACCTCATGTATCATGTATCTTGCATCTTTTAATAGGAGGATAATGAAATGGCAGAGGCAACCATATTCAGTGTAATCAGGCAGGCGATTCAGAATGAGAAGATTTCTTATCAACTCTATCAAATGCTTATAAAAATGGTGAAAGAAAAAGATAGTAAAGATACCTTTGCCTACCTCGCAAGCCAGGAGGTGCAGCATAAAGAGTTTCTGGAGAATTACCTGGCTGGAAAGGGCGGTAAAGGGACGCTTGATCTCAAGAATCCTGTGGATTACAAGGTGGCAGAGTATCTTGAGGCCCCTGCTCCCTCAGAAAAGATGCGTCCTCAGGATGCCTTTCTCCTCGCAGCCAGCCGGGAAAAGAAATCTCATGAGTTTTATGAAAGCCTGGCGGCAATGCATCCCGCAGGGCCGGTCAAGGACCTCCTCAAGCGTCTTGCCGGTGAAGAACTCTCTCATAAGGAGAAGGTCGAGTACCTCTACGCCAATACGGCATTTCCTCAGACTGACGGGGGCTGATAGTTCTTCCCTGAAGGGTTGTTCTTCTTTAACTTCGCAAGCTCATCATAGTATTTCTTCGCGCACTCCGGGCAGAGGCCGTGAGTGAATTCTGCCTCGGAATGGTCGCTGATATACGCCTCGATCTGGGTCCAGTACCCCTGGTCATTCCTCACCTTCTTGCAGGAGGCACAGATCGGCAGGAGGCCGCTCAATGCCTTGACGTTGGCAAGGGCACCCTGGAGTTCCTGGATCAGTTTTTCCCGTTCTTCTTCCATGCGCTTCCGTTCGGTGAGTTCTGCCTGCAACTGTTCGTTAATAGTTCTCAGTTCGCTCGTGCGCTCTGCCACCCGTGCCTCCAGCTCTTTACTGTACGCTATCAGCCTGTCACGGTTTTCCTTTAAGTTCATGACCATTTTATTAAATGATGTGCTCAACTCCCCTATCTCGTCACGGGAGGTTACGTCTAAGTGTACGTCCAAATTATCCTTGTCAACCTCACGTGAGGCTTCGCTCAACCTTTTGATTGGCCGGGAGATGGTACGCGAGAAGAATACGATGACAACAGCGGCAAGGAGACCTGCTATCAAGACAATAACAAATATGGTGTTCCGGAGTCCTGTGGCAGTAGCGAAGACCACTTCTGTGGGAATGTGTATGAGCAGAGTCAGGTTGAGGCCGTAAAAATCCAGGTAGCCCTGTTCGCTGGAAAAGACTATTATTTCTTCGCCTCTCCCTGGAAAACGGTGTTTGAGAAACCCTGTCTTCTTCCCTGCTGCCAGTGACGTTCGGACTAAACCCCATTCAGGCGGCTCTGCCGTGAAGATTCCTTTCCTGATGTAATTTGATTAAACGAGGCGACCGTTTTTATCCACGAGGTCAATGGAGAGGTATTTCTCAATGTTCTGATGGATACTGGCAGCCTGTCTCGTTATCTCATAGAGTTTTTTCATGGGGACCCGGGAGACGACAACACCACGGGCAGCTCCATTGCTATCTCTCACCCTATATGCAAAATGAAACACTACCTCGTCGAGCAGTTCAGAGCGGGAGATATCCGCGGCAAAATCTTTCCCCTGTACCATATCCTTCCAGTATCCTGTGAGGGGGTGCTGTCTCATGATATCGATTCCTGATGTATCAGCCACACACACCCTGTTGAGATCGAAGAATGAGAGGGAAACATACCGCTTTTTGATATTCCTGAATGCTGTGAGCCGTTCGGTAATCTGTTTCGGAGTAGAACTTTTTGAGATCATAACGGGGTCTGTGGCCAGGATCTCTATGTCTCCACACCTCTCAGAGAGCATCCTGTCAATCTTGTCGAGGGTGTGAAATGCGATGTCCTGCAAGTCATTTTTTATGGCCTTTTCCAGCGTTGCACGGTTTAATAAATAAACAGAAAGAGAGACGATAAGGCCTACCGTGAAAAAGATGGTCGAAAAGACGAGGGCGAGTTTGGTAGCAAATTTCATGGATCCCCTTTTTATTTCATGGTCAGGCTTGCACCGCCAGCCTTGACAACAAATTGAGGTTCAACGATCTCGTCAGGGTCGGTAAAGCGGGAGAACTGGCCCCTGTTCAGGTAAAATTCAGCGATGATCTTCCCTGACCCGTAGAGTGAAGTGGTTTTTTCTGACCTCTCCATTGCCTGGATATTTTCTTTCCGGTCAGGCTGATAAATTCCCCTGAGGCCTGCCTTTATCTCTTCGCTCGACATCCCCTCTGCCTTTGACATGATTGCCAGCGCCTCTTCCCGGTTCGAATAAATAAGGTCTCGTGCCTCCAGAAGAGATTGTACGATGCGGAGCACATCGTCAGGCCTTTTATCAATGAGCTGTGCGCTGAAGGCGAGGACGTCCGTTATGATACCGGGCACATCCCCGGCCTTGCCGAGGATCTTATACCCTTTTTTCAGTGCCTGCGATGTTACCGGCTCCCAGGTGTGGCCTGCATCTATGGCCCCTTTTTCCAGTTCGGTCAATACATCCAGTGCGGGGACACGGGCAAGCTGGAAATCGCTCTCTTTCAGTCCGGCCTTTTCCAATGCCTTGAGGACAAAGCAATGGGAAAAGGTGTTGATGCCTTCACAGCTGACCTTCTTCCCCTTGAGGTCGCGCAGAGACTTGAATTCAGGCTTCCCGATAATGACGTCGCCGGTGTCAGAATAATCTGCCACATATACGACTTTTGTGGGGATTCCGTCCGAGTTGATGATGAAGACATCGGCATATACGCAGAAGAGACCGTCCACCTCACCCTCCTGGTACAGTTTAATATTCTCACTCATATCCTGTCTCAGCACGAACTCGACGTCAACGCCGTTCTTTTTGAAGATCCCTTTTTCCTGGGCAATGAAGGCGTGGGCATAGCCCGGCCAGATGTTGATTCCTACCTTGATTGGCTTTTTCGCTTCAGGACGTTTGGGGACACACCCTGCTGTGAGGAAGACTGCGGCAAGAGACAGGGCTATGAAAGACGTTATCTTTTTCATAGTTTCATGTTCCCGTAAAGATGACAAGAGGAGCAGGTCCCACCCGGGTGTTATGGCATGTCACCATTCATGTACCCTTTCTCTTTGCTTTTATTATAAATTTAAACTAAAGAAAAATAAAGTTCTTCCTGCTGCCTGACCATCGTATGAAAGTCAAACTCTTTCACCTGCGCCCTGCCTCTCTTCCCCATCTCCTTCGCCCTGTCCGGGTTTTTGAAAAGATAAATTAACTTTTGAGCAATCCCCTCCACGTCACGGGGAGGAAGGAGGAATCCGTTTACATTATCGTTTATTACATCTATTGCGCCGTCAACCCGGGTGGCTACGATGGGGAGACCGAGACACATGGCCTGGGGGAATACCCTGGGCAGGCCTTCCCAGAGCGAGGTGAGCACTAAACAGTCTGAGGCGTTGAGGATTTCCGGTATGTCCCTTCTCCAGCCCGTCAGGATCAGATCTTTTTCCAGTCCGGATTCCCTTCTTGCCTGTTCAATATCACCCCGAAGTACGCCATCACCCACCAGGAGAAACCTAACATGAGGAATTTCTTTTTTGACCAGCCCTGCCACATGTACAAAGTCCAGTGGCGCCTTCTGAGGCTTGAAGCAGGCAATCATGGTGGCGAGAGGCGCATCCAGAGGGATGCCCAGCTCTTTCCTCGTTTCTTCCCGGCTCTTTTGCGGAGAGGCAAACCTCTCAAGGTCAATCCCGCTCCTGATCAGGGCTGTCTGATCTTTCCTGAAAAGGCCGAGGGCTATCCCCTTTTCCCGGTTTGCCGCTGAGACGCAGATGAATTTCGTGGTGATCCGTGAGGTGAGCCATTCGAGGAGGATATAGAACCATTTCACCAGCCAGGGCTGGTAGTCATTGAATCCGAATCCGTGATAGGTGTGGATGATCGCCTCTGACCCGGCAGTTTTCGCTGCCCATCTGCCGATGATCCCTGCCTTTGAGCTGTGGGTATGGACAATCAGCCGGGCGTTTTTGTCGCCGGAAGACCGGATCTCCCTGAGGATCCGGACGGTTTCTGTAAATGCCCGTGCATCATGAAGGGGGCTCACCTCACTGACCAGGTCAGGAAGGAGATAGGTTTTTACCCCTCCAATCTTCTGCGCCTCCTCCACCAGGATCCCCTCATTACCGCTGATGAGAAATGGCTCAAACCTGCAAAGGTCGAGATGAGCGACGGTAAAGAGGGTATTCTCCTGCGCCCCTCCCAGTTCGAGCTTGGTGATGATATGGACTACCTTTATTCTCTTCAACGGCTAAGATTCTCTGCCATCCACTTCCCCTGCAGGATGGCCCCTTCCATGGTGGAATACTCCCATGCCCCATATCTCCCGATGGAGTAGATTCCCTCATTCCTTAAGAACCTGAGAATTGCGGGAAGATTCTCCTTTCTGAACTCGTCATATACTACATAGGCATAAAGGATGGGAATAACTAAGGCAGTTACCAATTCATCTGAAGACTTCAGGATACCGCATTTTATCAGCCCTTTGATGGTTTCTTTCACGATTGGTAGAGATCCGCCTTCGGTGGAGCATGTCTCTACATTCCGCAATCCGCAATCCGCATTCCGCTTTTCCAAAGGGTGACAGGTGATTTCAACATAGAGCGAACTGGTGCCGGGCGGAGAGAGTGCATAGGAGAAGTTTGAAAAGAAGCCGACGCGGTAAAAAGGGAATTCCTTCTCAGGAAAGTAGATCCAGTGGCTGTCTGATACCCTGTCCCGGGCTATCCCGAGGTTCAGGTTAAAAACAGACAGATACCGAAGCTGCTCACCTGCCTTTTTAAAGTCCTGGGGCAGGTCTTCAATCAAGCCGAGCAGGCGAGGGAGAGGACAGGTAGAGATGAGCGTAGAGTAGGCAGCCTCTTCCCCGCTCTCAAAAAAAAGCCGCTTATCTTTCATGGAAATGGCTTTCACGGGTTTTTTGAATGTTATATTCCTCACCTGGGGGAGGAACGCTTTCGCGAAGAGTTCGATCCCGCCTCGCTTCGGGTAGAGGAATGACGGGTTATAGCCCATCTGTTCGTATCTGAAGCCTGCAGCCCCTTTCAGCACCTCCTCCATGGTTGGCTGGGGGATGGACCAGGAGGTCCATTCTGGGGTGAGTTCACGTAAGTTCATCTTCCAGAACTTCTCGTTGTAGGGTATGAAGAAGTACTTTGACATCCCTTCACCGAAAGTCTGATTGATCCAGTCCAGGAAGTTTCCCGGCGGCGACTTCTTTTGATTCTGCGCATCGATAAACCCCATGACACATTCTTTTCTCATGTCCTGAGGGAGTGAGTAGGTGTGGGCCTGGAACGGATAGGGGATATACCTGCCCTGGAGGTAGATAAACGCCCTCCGCTGAATGCGGTTGAATCCTTCCGGGAGGATTTCTTCTGCAAGCTTTTCGGCATAGGGATGCCGGGTGTGGAGAAAGTGGCCCGTGTAGTCAAAGGTGAAGCCATCTCTTTTGACTGACCGGCAGAGGCCGCCTGCCTCTTCTTCTTTTTCGAAGACGGCATATTCCGTGTCTTTCAGATGGTAAGCGGTACTTAAGCCGGCAAGGCCGGCACCGATAATGACAATCATTGTTCACCTCTACAGGGTCATATCGCTGCAATTCAGACAGTGGACTTCAGACTTTAGACACCATTTCAGACAATCGACTTCAGACACCAGACTTCAGTTCTTTCCCTTCGGTCTAAAGTCAGCGGTCTATTGTCTAATGTCTGAATCAGCAATCTCTTGCTATTTCCTCTCCTTCAGTCTAAGGTCTGGAGTCTATAGTCAAATGTCTGAATCACAGAGTCATATCTATCTTCTTGATATAGTAACCCACGATCAGAGCACAGCAGATAAGGAACAGGACGATCAGAGCAGATTGAGCAGGTGTTACCTCGATGATCAGGAGCGAAGCGATACCCAGGACGATCGAGGCTAAGTAGCTCACCATGACCGTCTGGCGGGTAGAGAACCTCCACTTCCGCAGGCGGAGGGCAAAGTGATCCGGACTGCCCACGATGACCGGAATCCCCCTCAGCCGCCTGATATACATCACAAAGAGGGTATCAAAGATGGGTATGCCGAGGATAATCACCGGTGCGATAAAACCAAAAAAGTTCTTCTCGGTGTAGCTTCCGATCATGGAGAGGGCACCGAGGATCAGGCCGATAAACAGGCTGCCGGTATCGCCCAGGTAAATTGTTGCCGGCGCAAAGTTGTAACGGAGGAAGCCGGCAAGGCTCCCAGCCAGCGCAATCGTCAGGGTGGCAATCATCACGTGGCCGTTCAGGAACGCAACGATAAAGAAGACAAGGGAGCAGAAAAAGGCAACCCCTGCGGAAAGCCCGTCCATGACGTCGATGATGTTAAAGGCATTGGTGACGGCTATAAGCCAGAGGAAGGAGAGCACGATACAGACCGGGTAGGGGATAAAGATGAGCTTGATATGAATCCCGGCTTTGATCAGGACGAACACCGCAATGAACTGGCCCAGGAACTTTATCCCTGGAGACAGGGCTTTGAAATCATCGATCAGCCCGAGGATAACAATGATCGTACCGGCAAGCAGGATCCCCAGGACTTCCTGGCTGAACCGGAAGGTAAAGGCAAGGGTTAAGAGGAAGGAAAGGTAGACGGATAGCCCGCCCAGATAAGCGACCGGTTCTCTTTGCCTCTTCAGTTTTCCGTCAGGCTGGTCGACGATGCCATGCGTGAGCGCCGCCTTTTGAAAGACAGGGGTGACATACCAGGAAAGGGAAAAAGCAAGGAGGAACGTGAAAAAATAGATCAGCACAGCAACACCTTCCTGTTCAGGACTTCCTGATAGACCATCTCAGTCGCTAAGATGCTCTTTTCGAGAGGGAAACACTGCTCAACTCGTTTCCTCCCTCTTGCTCCCATCTTGTGGGCCACTTCCTGCTGAGAAAGGACCCTCACCATGGCTTCTGTTAGAGCCTTTGAATTCCAGGGAGGAACGAGGATTCCTGTATCTCCATCCAGAACAACCTCGGGGATACCTCCTACCGCCGTGGCAATGACCGGCTTGCCTGCATTCATCGCCTCGAGCAGGCAATTGGGCATGCCTTCCCAGAGCGAGGGAAGAACAACCAGTTCAGCGATTGTTAAGAGCTCAGGGATATCCCTTCTCAATCCGGCAAAGACGACGGTCTCCGTGAGGGAAAGCCTCCTGACCTGCGCCTTCAGTCTCGGCTCTTCTTCTCCTTCCCCCACGATGATGAGTTTAATCCCGGGTATCCTCTTCCGTACCTCGTCTATCGCATCAATCAGGAAAGAGTGTCCCTTCTCTTTGCGCAGTCTCCCGATAACCATGAGAACCCGGTCAGAAGGAGATATGTTCAGCGCCCTCCTCAGTGCTTCCGGGTCTGAGGCTCCGCCGGTATCCTGTAATCTCACGCCGTTGTAAATGGTCACGATCTTATCCGGCGGTATCTTTGAATGGCTGATTGCGTATTCCTTGACCTTTTCTGAAACAGCAATGTATCTATCTACCATGAAGGAAGTGATCCTTTCCAGAAAAAGTTGATATTTTTTTTCCTCCTCCATGGTACGCAGGGACGAGATGACGACAGGGACACCGGCAGCACGTGCAGCGATCCTCCCGATGAGGTTAGCGCGGAAGAGGAAGGTATGGAGAATATCAGCTTTTCTCCTTTTCAATTCCCTTTCTACCTTGAAGACCATAAAAAGGGAAGAGAAGAGACCAGAAAGTTTTGATCCTTCATTCAGACCCAGGGAGATCACCTCAATTCCCTCTGTTTCCAGTTGTTGAGCGATCAGTCCTTTATCCTTCAGGGACGCAACGGTAACCTCATACCTCGTCCTGTCCAACGAGGTGGAGAGGTCAAAGAGTGCCTTTTCTGCACCTCCCACGGAAGTGCCGGTTATGAGATAGAATAATCTGGTCTTCCTCATGCTATAGCTGTCCAGAATAGAAGCTGTAAAATTTGAAGAGCGTAAAAGGAGCATAGGGTCCTGAGTACGAATGAAGATTTTTTCGGAAACAATGCTTATCGAGCGGAACGGCAGCAAATTCGGCTGTCTGAGCTCGAAGAGCGAGTTTCGAATTTGCAGTGAAGCGAGATTTAGAATTGTCGAAAAAATGTTGTTGAGTAACGAGGGATCCTATGCTCAAAGCACTCAAGGTGCGTTGATTATGCTTCATGGTGAGAATGTGTTCCTTTTAAGACCATCGTAATGGTACTGCCCCATTCACATCTGTTGCTTATAGGGAAAATCGCTCTCTTGATCCAGTCCCGTATTTTGCCATTGACCCTCACTGAACTCACCAGTCCGCACTCATGGTAGATCACCCCAAGCCCTGCCTTTTCACACATCATCATCAGGGTAGGGAGAGAAAAGTAGAAGAGATGGGCAGTTGGATCCAGGGTTTTCGTCTGCATTCCCAGAGCGTGCTGGATGTGAAAAGGGAGATACCGGATATTCGGCACGGATATCATAACGATCCCCTCTTCCTGCAGGAGGGATTTTACTCTTAAGAGTGTCCGCAGGGGGTGGCCCATATGTTCCAGGGTACTCAGGACAGTGATGAGGTCAAACTTCTTGCCCCCGAAATCTGCCGTTTCAAGGATGCCTTCCCGGATGTCGAGCCCTCTTTTCTCCCTCCCGAACTTCACGCAATCCCTGTTCAGCTCCACGCCGTAACATTCATAACCCTTCTCCTTGAGCTGGAGGAGGAAGTTTCCGGTCCCGCAGCCGATATCGAGAACTGAGCCTGCCGGCTTGAACCGCTCAATCAGGCTGAGCGGGAGCTTGAAAGCAGTCCGGTCAGAGGATGCTCTTTCAAGGAAATATTTCAGCATGCCTTTCTGATCCCGGTAGATCTCCTCGAAATTGGGGATGCGGGGATTTACGTAGATCAGGCCGCACTTCATGCATTCCACCACGGAATAGACGCGAGGTGAATACAGGTCCTGAGCACGGGCAAACAGCCTGTTCTCCGAGCTGCTGCAGATTTCACAGGGAATGGTCTCTATGGGATCTTCACCTCCCGTCGTTCAATAAACATGCGATGCCAGAGCTCCAGGAAGAGCAGCGCCCAGATCCGGTAACTGTGATCTGCCTTGAGCATGATATGCTCGTTGAGCAGCCTTTCGATGGATTCCTTCTTGAAATAGCCCCTCTGGAGGGCAGAAGGGGAAAGGAGCGTATCGAAGGCCATCTCCTTCAGCTCACCCCGGAACCAGCGGTCGAGGGGCACGCCAAATCCCATCTTTTTCCTTTGTAAAATCTCTCCCGGGAGGATGCCTCTAAGTGACTCCTTGAGCAGGTATTTGGTCACGATCCCGTTGAGCTTGAGGGAGGTGGGAAGGGAGGCGGCAAACTCCATCAGCTTGTGATCCAGGAACGGCGACCTCGCCTCGAGGGAGTTTGCCATGCTGGCAATATCAACTTTCACCAGGAGGTCTTCAGGGAGGTAGGACATGATATCCACGAAGAGGGTACGGTCAAGAAAGCTCTTCCCGTCAGCCTTCCCGTACCACTGGACTGTCAGATCAACCGAATCAGTCCCCTTGATCAGCTCCCTGAATTCATTCGAGTAGAGGTCGTCCTTCATCTCATTATCGAAGAAGCAGATCCACCGGACATACCTCCGTTCCGGCTGCTCGGATATGCCGCGGACAAAGCGTTTCAGTTTCCTGAAAAAGTTCCTCCTGTTTTTGGGATGAGGCAGTGCCTCCACGATTCGCCTGATTATCTTCTCCCGCAGGAGTGCAGGGACCATCTGGTAATATCCGGCTAAGCGGTCAGCGATATACCGGTCGTATCCGGCAAATGACTCGTCCCCCCCGTCACCGTTCAGGGCTACGGTGACATGCTCGCGGGTGAGCCTGGAGACATAGTAGGTGGGGATGGCTGAAGAATCGGCGAACGGCTCGTTGTAGGAGTAGACCAGCTTCGGCAGTATCTCCACCGCATCAGGTTTTACCATGAATTCGTGATGGTCGGTCTGAAACTTTTCTGCTGCAATCCGGGCATAGGGGAGCTCATTATACTCCTCCTCTTCAAAACCAATGGAGAAGGTTTTTACCGGCCGGGAGGTGAGTGAGCTCATGAAAGCAACCGTGACACTCGAATCGATCCCGCCGCTCAAAAAGGCGCCGAGGGGTACGTCGCTCATCAGCCTGATCCTGACAGATTCTTCAAAGAGCTCTTTAAACCGTTCCCCGTACTCTTCTTCAGAGGAGAGGATCAGTTTCTCCCGGTACCGTAAGTCCCAGTACCGCTCAATCCTCACCTTCCCCTGCTCCCAGGTAAGGAAGTGGGCAGGGGGAAGTTTACTGATCCCTTTGAAGATGGAGAGGGGGCCCGGGCAGTACTCGTAGGTCAGGTAATGGTGCAGGGCGGTAACATCGACCCCCCTCTGTATTGCAGGGTCTAAGAGAATCGCCTTGATCTCAGAGGCGAAGATAAGAGAGGTATCCTTTAAAGCATAGACTAACGGTTTCTTGCCCACCCGGTCCCGGGCCAGGAACAGCCGGCCGTTCTTCTCATCGTAGATGGCAAAGGCAAACATTCCCCGGAGCTTCTTCAGGCAGTCGGTACCTTCCTCTTCGTAGAGATGGAGAATGGTTTCGGTGTCAGTAGAGGAGATAAATCTATGCCCCTTTGCCGCAAGGCTCTTCCTCAACTCAAGGAAGTTGTAAATCTCACCGTTGAAGACGATCCAGATGGTACCGTCTTCGTTGCACATGGGCTGATGGCCGGCAGCCGTGAGGTCAATGATGGAGAGCCTCCGGTGGCCGAGACCGCAGTTCCTCTGTACATACAATCCCTCGTCATCCGGTCCCCGGTGGGAGAGGATCTGACACATCTGCCGGATCAGTCCTGAGTCTACCGGTTCATCCTTATTAAAATTGAGCTTGCCGCAGATTCCGCACATTTCTAAGCCCTCAGCCTTCAGCTATCAGCATAATATTATGAGCTTTCAGCCTTCAGCTATTAGCTATCAGCTTAAATTCAATAAAGCTGAGAGCTGACCGCTGACAGCTTCCTCCTGACAGCTGAGCGCTGACCGCTTATTCTCCTGAGATTCATGCACCTTGTCCTAATTGCTGGTAAAGCATCATATACTCTCCGGCAATCCGGTCCAGTGAATACCTTTCTTCCACCCTTTTTCTCCCCTTTCTTCCCATCTGCCTTGCTTTTTCGGGATTGGCGAGGAGAGCGATAATCGCTTCAGACAATCCTTCAGGGTCCCCGGGGTTGATGAGTATGCCATTTACTTCGTGTTCGACCAGTTCCATATTGCCCCCGATCTTCGTTGCAACCACCGGCAGCCTGCAGGCCATCGCCTCCAGGAGGACGTTGGAGAGCCCCTCGGTCAGGGAGGGAAAAGCAAAGATCTCACTTTTTCCAAGGTAGCTTTTCACGTCTTCCTGCAATCCTTCGAAACTCACCTGATCAGAAATCTTGAGCTCCCGGGCAAGATGCATGAGGTTTGATTCTACCTCGCCTTCGCCCACCAGCACCAGCCTCGCCTCAGGATAGCGCTCATGCACCTTCCTGAATGCCCGGATGAGATCGTCCAGCCCTTTCAGCGGGTCAAGCCTTCCCACATAAAGGATCAGCCGTTCCGATGATGGCAGGGGTGATTCACCGGGAGTGAATTGACAGGTATCGACTCCGTTGGGAATCTCCTGGATGATCGACGGATGAAATCCATTTTCTCTGAGCTGGGAGGTAATCTCTCTGCTGACCGCGATGATCCGGTCTGCCCGTTTCAGGAGCCGGAGGTATAACCAGCCGAGCTTCCTTGCCTTGATGGCGTAGATGTCGCCTCTCTCGCCGCCTCCTGCTACTTTGATAATCACCTTCTTATTGAGAAGCCCTTTCATCAGCACTGCAATGAGCGAGTGGAATCCCTGGAGGTGATGACAGTGGATGAGGTCATACTCTTTTCGAAAACGTATGAGAAAAACAAGGGTGGAGAGCATGTAGGAAATGCCCCAGAGGATTCCGAATTCGGTGGTCTTTATCTTCCGGAAGACAGGGATACCATCGATCTCCTCATGATCCGGACATCCTTTCACCTCTCTGGTGAGTATTGAAATGGTAACCCCCCGCTCCTGTAATTTTTTTGCCAGCCTCTGCGCCTGTTTCTCGGTACCGCCCACCAGAGGGTGGAACAGGGAGATGATCATCAGGATTCGGGGAAGTGGTCTACGCTTTTGTTCCAACGAAATTGACCCCCCCTCCCCGCAAGGGAGAATATGCGTCCTGCATCCTGCCCAGGTTTATGATCTCTTTCATACCCCTTTCCTTAAACCATTCTTCAACTTCTTCTTCGGTATGATGCCACTGGAACTGGGGCGAATACCAGTCAAATGTATCACAGACCCGTATCCTCCAGTCGGGATGGGTTGAGAAGGGTATGCTTTTTTCTATCGCCCACATGACGTTTCTGATGAGAGGGGTCTTCCCCGCCTTAAGAGTCAGCCAGCCCAGGGGAGCGGCGAGCAGGCAGAGATAGTGGAGAAGAGGATAGGGGAAGCGGGTGGTAATGTCCCTCCAGAACCGGTTCATCCGTTCCCGGTAGGGAGTCCACTGGGGATAGACCCAGATGGCGATCCTGCCCCCTTTCTTCAGCAGGGGAATCAGGGCGTTAAAAGCTGCCCTGGTATCGGGAGTATGATGGAGAACACCAATGGAATAAATCAGGTCAAAACTCTCTTCCTGAAAGGGGAGACTCATCAGGTTTGACTGAAGAACCTGGACATTGCCGAGCTGTGCGTTCAGTTCCCGTGCCTTCTCAACTGCAAGACTCAAGTCCACAGCTACCACTTCTGCACCATGGATCCCTGCAACATAGCTGTACCTGCCGCCTCCGCAGCCGGCGTCCAGGACCAGCCTTCCTTCAAGGCCTGCCAGGGCAAAGCCGGTTTTGGCGTGAAAGACAGCCTGGTCGGTTTTCACGTCCTGAACCTCATACCGCCTCCACTCCCATCCGAAGCTCTTCGCCGTCCTCACATACATGCGCTCAGATTCATTGCCCAGATCCCCGGGGAGCAGCCTGGGGATTCCATGATGGATTGGATAGGACTGAGGGCAGGCGCAGGAGAGGGTACCTTCAATCACATCCCCTTCGTGTTCTTCTCTGGGAGTGAGGTGGAACCTTCCCCTGCACAAGGGACAGAGAAGCAGGTTTAAGAGGTCTCTTTTCATCTCAATTTATGACTCTTCTTCAGGGCCTGTTTCTTTTTACTGAAGAACGTGATTACTTTTTTTCCCAGCAGGGTCTTGACAAAGAGGGAGAGGTAAAAGAGATCTATCACTTTTTTATCCCATCTCCAGGCATCGAGGATGCATCTCCGTGCATTCTTTACGTCGCGCTCTATGAAGTAGTTCAGAGCAAAGTCCAGTGCATGCCTGGCGAGGATCTCTCCCTGTCTCCGCACTACTTCCTGGTTTAAAGCTTCCCGTTTGAAAAGTTTATCGATGACGTGAAAAACATTTCTTTCCATTAAGACAAGGTCTTTGTGCATATTGCCTTCATGGATGCGGTAGAAGGTTAAGGGGAGGTCAACAAAATCAAACAAGTAATACGGAGCTATCCTCAGCCAGAGGTCCCAGTCTTCGGAGGCAGAAAGCATCTCGTCGAAGGTGCCTGCCTTCTCAAAGCATTCCCTCCTGATCAGAGCGCTGCTGCAGCTGCCAATCACACAGTTTTCAGTAAGTAAGGAAGAGAAGATCCGTCCCCGTACCAGGCATCCCCTCTCTTCAATCTCGTAGCTGTCTTTATCCACCACCTTGAGCGCTGTATATACCACACCCGTATCCGGTGAGCTGTCAAGGAGTGCAACCTGGTGCCTGAGTTTTTCCCTGTCCCAGTAGTCATCGGCATCCAAGAATCCAATATACTCGCCTTCTGCTTTTACTATGCCTGTATTCCGGGCTGAGGAGAGCCCCTGATTTTTCTGATAGATATACCTGAGTTTTTCTCCGTATCTCATCACAAGAGAGGCAGTGTCGTCATTTGACCCGTCATCCACCACAATCAATTCCTGATCGGTGAAAGTCTGGTTAAGGACACTCTCAATTGCCTGGCTGATGAATAGGGATGCATTGAAGGCGGGGATAATTACACTGACCCTCGGCATGTTCTTTTAATAATAGAGTTGGGAGGCTTTTGCAAGAAATTTACCTTGATTTCCTCATTTATGATACCACTCTAACCGATATAGTATATGAGTATAAACCAACAACCTCGAAAGTGGGGGTGCATTATGAAGAAAGAAAGAATATTTTCATTTGCTGTTTGCCTCTTAACCTTATGTATGGTGACCTCGGTTTTCGCCAGCGAGATAGAGGAGCAGGCAGAGATTGAAAATTTATCATCAGAGATCGAGGCGGTCTCAAACTCAATGGCCGGGGACATCCAGACCACGACTCGCATGCTGGATGGAACGGCATGGGAGGTTGACGTGATCTCAATACCCCCCACCGTAACCACAAATGCTACCTTAACCATCAGCAACGGGATGCTTTCGATAAGCGGCTGGGTTGTAACCCTTACCCCCGGTGCGTATGAAGAGAACGTCAGAGGAGATAAAATCTCCTTTTCCGCTACCCTTACAAAGAAAATAGGAGCTCAGACCATACTCTACGAATTTCAGGGGTCGGCTAAACCGGACAGGAGAATCTTTGGTTTGATCCACAATCTCTCGACAAATATTAACTACATCTTTTTTGGAGAGCCCCTGCCAGCAAGTGAAGAATGATAAACAGGGAATTCAGGAGTTCCGCCACTGGCGGACCAAAGGCGGCTCTTGAGAGCCTGTTGAAAAACGTGCTCCTGCTCAGGCTGTTGAATTCTGACTTCTGTATTTTTAATTCCACTCCTGTTCACTGATTTCATTGCGCATTAATCGTTGACTAATTAGATTCTTCAGGTTAAAAAACATACATATAACTTAAGTGAGTTTGTTATGTATCGCCTGAAGATACTCCTGCCTTTTTTCCTCTCCTTCATGTTCCTTTCTTTTGCCTCCCCACAGGATACATCACAGAGCGAACCCTATGCAGCAGCCCGCCAGAGGATGGTCGAAGAGGATCTGAAGGCGAGGGACATCACTGATCCGAGGGTGCTGAAAGTAATGGGTAAGATGGAGCGGCACCTGTTTGTCGAGGAAGGATTGAGGAACAGAGCATATGCGGACTATCCTCTCCCTATCGGAGAGGGACAGACCATCTCCCAGCCCTATATCGTTGCCCTGATGACCCAGTGGTTGTCGCCCAAGCCCGGAGAGAAGGTCCTTGAAATCGGAACCGGTTCGGGCTATCAGGCTGCAATCCTTGCTGAACTGGGGACAAAGGTATTTACCATTGAGATACGGCCAACTCTCGCTCAGAAAGCCGCTGCACTTCTGAAAAGACTGGGCTACACACAAGTAAGCGTTAAAGCCGGAGACGGCTATTTTGGCTGGAAAGAAAATGCCCCCTTTGATGCAATCATCATCACCTGTGCTGCCAACCACATCCCTCCATCTCTCATCGAACAGCTCAAAGAGGGAGGAAAACTGATTATCCCTCTCGGTGAAACGACCTTCCATCAGACCCTTACGCTGATTACCAAGGTGAAAGGGGATTTAAAGGTGAGAGAGATCACCGGTGTCCGTTTTGTTCCTATGACCGGTGAAGCGGAAAGACGTTAAGAGCAAAGAGCACAGAGCAAAGAGATAGGACAGGGCAGCAAGGTTCAGTACCAACCCGAACCCTCCGCGTAACGCTATCATCATAGCGCCAACCGAACTCACAACCGAAGCGCATCCATTGATACACCAGGCCCAGGGAATTTGTACAGGGAAACGGTTTCCCAGAAGCCGGATTCCGAGAGGGAAGGGCATGCCCAGGAGGAATCCAATGGGAAAGATGACAAGGCACGAGAGGATTTGACGGGATACAAGGTTTAATCCTCCGAGGGATGAGAAGAGGATGGGCAGGAAATAGGCATAGAGGATTGCGATTACCCCTATGGAGAAAAAGAGGAATAGATGGATGACCCTGTTCTCAGGAGGAACCAGCTTCCCGGATAAGAGACTCCCCGCACCGGATGAGATCAGGAGAGAAAGCAGGCAGATGGAGAAGGCATATACGGGATGACCGAGAAAGAGGATGAACCTCTGGATCAGGGGGATCTCGATGAACATGAATCCTACCCCGATGAAGAGGAAATAACTCAAGAGAGAAATGGACTTCACGCCTGTTTCACCTTTACCCACAGAAGAGAATGAAGGAAGGAGAATGAAGACAATGCTGATAAGAAGGGACTGGAAGAAGACAAGAGGTATGAAGTAGCCTCCTTCGAGGAGGAACTGCCACTTTCTCCCTGCACTCAGGTAGGTTTCCCTGATTCTCTCAGCTTTGAAGTAGTGATGGAAAAAGGGCCGGTCGTCAGTAACCGGGCTTACATCAAAAAGGTACTCCCTGATAAATTGATTCCTCCTTTCCCGATTCAGGAGTGATGAAGCCATACGGTAGTAGATAGGCTCAGACTGGAGGTTGTAGATATTGGTTTCTTCCGGCGTGATGCCCGGGTAGTAAACCCAGTCAAAATTACACCGTTTAAGAAATGCACTCCCCGTAAGAATCTCTTCTCTTCCAATGCTCCCCTTCTTCACAAGGATGGTGCAGATACCCCAGCTCCTGATGAGCATGAAATGCCTTTCAGGATCTGGTATCCCTTTATCCTGGAGCATGGAAATGATGGTTGAGATTAGCCGTAGTTCCTGCCTGGGAGGCGGGATCAGGTAAAGAGTGAAAGAGAGGTAACCGTCAGGGTTCAGGTGATCGTAGTAAAGGGAGAAAGCCTCCCTGCTTAATGGATACTCCTCAACCAGCCCAAACATACCGCCCGAGGATGCACCGAGCGTGCTGGTTAGAGAGCTTTCAATCAGATCGTAGCTCTTTGCTGTGCGGGAGAGATAAACCCGTCCTTCCTCCCTGATCATCTTCACATCCTGTCTCTGAAAGACTCCTCCGGTGAAACCGACAAACCTTTGAGAAATGAGGTCGAAAATGAGAGGGTTCTTCTCCGTGCCTTCAATCTCCTCTGCCCCGTGATACAATGCAGTGAGCACATCTAATCCTCCTTGTGGTTCAAGGATGAGGGCAGACTTTACCTTTCTCAAGTAGTAGGGAAAAGCAGAAGGGAGATAAGAGGTAAAGATGAGTTCCTCCTTATTTCCCTGATACCGGGTGATGGAGTTCAAGTTTGAGCCATCAACGGTGAAGCCGAGCTGGGGAGGAAGGGGTTTCAGGTACTTCAGGCTCAAGCCAGGGGCAAAGCGGACTGCCGGGCTGTCAACCACATCCACCTGGGAGAAAGTATTGAAACAGGTGAGGATATGCTTTGCTTCCGGATAGCGGAGCGTTATTTTCAGGTCCTTGTAAGGGGAGATCTTCAACTGAAACCACGGTGGATTCAGTAAGGAGAGAAAGACGATGCCGAAGAGGAATACCGTTCCTATTGAGAGCTGCCACTTTGAGTTTTTCATGGCGGTGAGAATAGAGGCAATCAGGCCCAATGTAGCTATATCCAGCACACAGAGGGTTACTCCTCCCAGTGAATGAATAAGCAAGGCAAGCAGGCAGCCGCTCCCCGCACCGAAAAGATCAGCACCGTAAAGGAAATTCGCCTTGGATGGAAGCTGGCTTAGGGCGAGAGAAACGGTGAGACCGCCAAAGAAGAAAGGAAGTGAGAAGAGCAGGTAGTAGAGGAAGAGATAGAAGAACTGGCGATAATCGTACGAAAGCCTTACCATCTCGAAGGGGATCTGATTGGCAATGAGATAAGAGCCAAGAGCAGTAAGTGAAAGGGCAAAAGTAGTTATGGGAATAATCCTCTCCAGTCTTGTCTTCCGGAGTGAAGGAAAGAGCATGAGTATAGACCCGCTCGCCCCGATCCCGAGCAGGGCAATGGAAACCACCATGAAGGCAAGGTGATACCACTGAGCAATGGAAAAGAATCGGGTTAAGGTGATCTCAAGGGTAAGGGTGGAGAGGGAGGTGAGGAAGATGGCGGTGTAGAGAAGGATAGGGGGCATAAAGGTTGGCTAATTATTTTCGCTGAGATTAGCATTGATGAGAAGAAAATGAAAGGGAGAGGGAAAGAATTCACAATACTTGACAATTTGGGTGGTTATGGTATTTCCAACAATTAAAAGGGTTACGCGCAATTTCCTTAATTCTTGGGGTAAAAAGAATTGATGAGCGCCCTATGAACAGGATAAATATTTCAGAAGATAAAAATTGCAAAGGAAGGGGAGTTATTTGGTACTTCAGCCAGATTTGGTATAGACGAAATACTTCGTCTACTTCCCCATTTAGGGAGTATAAGCGAACCAGTTCGTCTATGAACAAGTTAGCCGCTACTGCTCACATAAGGAAAGAATATGGCATTCTCAAAGACATTCGAGCGAGAGTTAGATAAGCTCTTCCACAAACGTACCCATTGGCTGCTTAACGAAATCGGTTCAAAGAAGCCCGGCAAGCCGCCTGAGTTTGGTCGCAAGAAGGTCACTGCCGGTATAAAAAAACTTCAAAAGATTGCCTCTGATGCTTTAGCAAGCAAGCTCGCCAAGACAGAATTCAACCAACACGTCACAAAGAAAAAGGACTACTATATTAAGGGTCATGGACCAGAGGACAAAAAGGAGAAGTTTGAGATATGGTTCAGCCGGTATTTCCCAAAGACTGAAGGTCTCATCTACACATTCTGGGGCAAGGGTAGACAGTGCATATATGTCGGGCAAACCGGATCTCACGGAAGTCGCCCATCATCACACTTCGAGAAGTACTGGTTCGCGAGCGTTCGGAGAGTCACAGTTTTCTCGGTCGGTGCAAAAAGTCACATTCCTAAGCTCGAGTGTTTGGCGATACACCATTTTCAGCCGAAGAAAAACAAGAACAAAGCAGCAACGAAGAAGTGGACAAAAGCTTGCCCGCTCTGTGACACTCATAAGTATATAGAAAATGAGCTTAGGAGCATCTTTCGATTCAAGTGAGTAGCAACGGCTAACAGGCGTGCCTACGACACTCACTCATCTGGTAAAGGCGTGACATAAAGTGTTCGTTATCTGCTCATTACGGACATATAAAATAAAAGCTATCAGTTTGTTAATATGTTAACTAAAATCATTATAGGCATAGTCGTTACAGTTATTGGTGGACTTATAGTAGGGTATCTTACTTTAAGAAAGTTTAGAACTGAAGTTAATAAGTTATTTATTTGGCTGTGGCTGCATTTAAAGATTTTTGTTGTGAAATATTGGATTTGGTTGGTTGCTATTATTTTAACCTCGGCAAGCGTTTACCTGTATCTCCATTTCAGTAACCTTTGGATTTTTTTAATTGCTTACTCAATCTGGGTTTCAATAATTACGTACTTCAAAAAAAGACCCCTTAAACAATCTCCTGCCATATTTTGTATCCTTGGAGATCCAAAGAGCGAGGCAGGGGAAAATGGTTTAAAATTTGTGGATTACTATGATGATGGAAGAGTATACAAAGAATTACATGAAAATGCCCTTGCAAGAAGGTCTGATAATAAAACAGGACAACATTATATTTATTTCGCAATCAACGATGACCGTGCACAAGATTTTAGAAATAAATCTGTCTTAATGGTGGTAGAATATTTTGATCTTGATCAAGAAGCGGAGGGAAATGATAAAGGTAAAAGAGGTCTTACTTTAAAATACGACGGGAAAGGTGACGGAATAGAAAATATTTTTAGAAAAGATGAAGAAATTCTTTTCACAAGTTCAAATACTTGGAAATTTGGGGTGTTTAGTATTAATGATGGTTTTTTTAGAAAAAGACAGCAGGGCGTGGCAGATTTTAGATTAGCATGTATGTATGCTAATCCGAAAAGAGACTATGACATAGTTGTGAAAAAAGTTATGTTAATTCCTTTGGAATGAAAGTGCTATTTTTGTTTATGCCCGCAACAGGCAGATAACATGGTGCAAAAGACTTACGTACAACCCTATAGGACTTCTTTCGAACCAAGACCGGTAGCCGAACGCCACATAAAAGGAGATGATTGAAGTGTGGAATATTTTTGGACCAAAGGAACCAAAAGAAATCGGCAAACGAGGTGAAGAGCTTCCGCAGAGGCACGAAGGCCTACCCGATTCATACAGACCTAACGGACTTTGCCCCCGTTGCGGTAAGCAATCTAGTTTTGACATTGCCGGCGCAATCCCGGTCACTTTTGATTCATCATACATTATCAATAAGGCAGGTGAAGAGGAACAACAAATAATAGACCAAGCTACCGTTCTTATCTGTCGTCACTGCAAACAAGGAACACTTGTTATCGAAGAAGAATGGGTGGGGGACACTCCAAAGAAGCAGTCAAAAGGTGGCGGTTACATTACTTATAGAGGCATACATTGGTGGCCATTACCTGATTCTAACTTATCAACCGATATTCCGACTTCAATCGCAGGAGTATTTGTCGAAGCCTCTCGTTGTCTCGCTTCTAATTGTCCCCGGGCATCGGCTGTTATGTCTCGACGCACACTCGAGGCTATTACAGTTGATAAAGGCGAGACAGCAGGCACATTGGCTGAACGCTTACAAGCTCTATCGAGAAAGAATGTTTTGCATCCAACGCTATCTGAATGGGCAAAGGAAGTTCGTCTACTTGGAAACTTAGGGGCTCACTTTGATCCAATCCAAACAGTCTCAGCGGATGACGCTAAAGATCTGCTTTCCTTCGTTCGTGAGTTATTAAAGTATCTCTACGAGCTTCCCGCTGAACTTGCTCGGCGACGTTCAAAGCCGTAGGATATTGGGGGCGTTCGAAGAAAAAAGGAGGGGTCAGGTCTAGGGGAAAAGGGGACGGTTCTATTTATTGACACGAGAGTCAATATCTGATAGATATTTGGTATGCCGAGGACAGCAAGAATAGCACCAGATGAGCATGTCTATCACATCCTGACAAGAGGGAATAACCGTCAGGATGTTTTCAAGGATGAGGGGGATTACAGAAAATATATAGAGATACTTCAAAGATACAAAGGAAAATACAAGTTCAGACTTTATCACTATGCATTAATGAGGAATCATATCCATCTTGTCCTTGAGACGACAGACAAAGGAGGCAGGCTATCGGAGATCATGAAGGGGATAAGCCTCTCTTATGCCCAATACTTCAAAAGCAGATACAGGCATATCGGACACTTCTGGCAGGACAGATACAAAAGTATCTTAATATCAAAGGATGATTATCTACTTGCGTGTGGAAGCTATGTTGAATTAAACCCTGTGAGGGCAAAGGTAGTAGAAGACCCTAAAGAGTACAGATGGAGCAGTTACAATCTCTATGCCTATGGGAAGAAAGATACTGTTGTAGATGAACATCCGATCTATGAAGAACTGTCGAGAGACGAAATAGGACGGAGAGAAAAATACAGGGAATTTGTAAAAGGGATGATTAAAGAGAAAAGTGCCATGAAAGGCGAGATGAACAGAAGGGTGATATATGGGAGTGAAGATTTCATAACGAGATTGACAGCGGGACATAGAATTGGAGCTGTAATTAGGCCGAGAGGGAGGCCGAGAAGAGATGAAAAAGAAAATAATTAGAACCGTCCCCTTTACGCGTCCTGCAAACTATTAAATGCCACCCATTTGTGCTGCCACGTACGCAAGGTACGCAGCGATTACCTCATCCCAGGTGCAAAGACCCTGCACATAGTCATCGTACATATCTATAACGTAATCAAAAGTGGACAGGTTAAACGCCGCTGTGACTGATTTATCGCTATCCATAGTTACTGAACATCCGCCCGATCCTGAGCATGCTCCTGACCAACCTGCAAACATTGATCCTGATGCTGGCGTCGCAGTCAGTGTCACAACCGTTCCAGAATTATAAGATTCTGAGCAATCTGTGCCACAGTTGATCCCTGCCGGTGAACTCGTTACCGTTCCGCTCCCCGTGCCTGCTTTGGTGACGGTGAGGGTAAATGTCTGGGTATTAAATGTCGCCGTGCAGGTCTTGTCTGCATCCATCGTGATTGAGCAGGATGTATTCGAGCCACAGGATGAGCAATCACCACCCCAGCCTGTAAAGGTTAAACCTGTTTCAGGATATAAGTTCAGTGTTACTTGAGAACCCCCAAGATACAAACCTGAACAGTCATTACCATTACATGTTAAGCCTTCTGGATAGGAAATTACATAAACTGAGTGAGATAAATATAGATTGAGTCTTTTATAAGGACACAACTCTAAGGGAGAGACACTGGTATTAGTTGGAATAGCAATGGTATTTCTAATTATCATCTCTGGAGATGATATTGTAACGCTAAAGTCGTTAATAATAAAAGAAGCGCTATACACCTGCACCTCTGCATTCTCCACTGAAAGGCAGTCATTGATATTACCGTTTTCATCAGTTTTTATAAAAAACAAGCAGAATACCCCGCTGTTCTACAGCGGGGATGAATGCTATTAAAAAAATAAATTAGTTGGGAAGATGCCTCGCAGCTCTGCTGCGGGGTAATTCACTATCAAATAATCCCCGGTTGTCACCCCATTATGCGTGCCAGTGCCGGTGGATGCCATTATATAGCCCTGATCAGTGGTTTGCTGAATTGACACAATTTGAGAGCTAAATTTATACATTTTCTGCCATTCAATGTCACCATTTTGATTTAACTTAACAACTACTCCACCTTCTTGTTGATAGAGTCCTCCAACAACATAGCCACCGTCATCAGTCTGATTAACAATTTGTATTAACTGACCTCCCGTGTTTTCATAATTTTTCTGCCATTCAATATAGCCATCTTTATCCAATTTCAAAAGTAGTCCAGCCACTCCATAAACAGTAGAACTTGCCGTCTGACCTGCTACTATATATCCATCGTCACTTGTTTGCCTGATAGAATAAGCTACGTCAGCGACGGAGTCTCTTCTATAGATTTTATGCCACTCCATATCTCCGTTACTATCTAACTTCAGTACCCAAATGTCATAGTAACCTGTCTCTGTATAAATGAAAATTGTTCCCGCTACTATATATCCACCGTCTTTTGTCTGCTGAACGGAATTTGCATAACTATCAGCAATTGAGGTAGGGACAGAATCAATTACAACCACATAATCAAATATTCTTTGCCATTCAACATTACCATTATTATCTACTTTCACAACCCACAGTTTGGGATGTCCCGTAGTCCAACCCCCCTCTCCCCCCAGACCAACTGCGATATATCCGCCGTCTTTTGTCTGCTGAACGGCAGAAAAGCCATTACCCCAATACACACCCGTATCCTTATAACCTTTCTGCCATAATATCTCACCGTTAGCATCAATTTTTAAGAGCCATCCATAGCCCAGGCAAAGCAATCCTTCATCTTCATAACAAGTCATGGCATTGCCTGCTAAGATATAACCACCATCATTTGTGACTTCAACGGCTGTAACACTATACCCTTCCCATTCTGCATTTTTATAGACCTTCTGCCACTGGATATCGCCATTTGCATCAAACTTTAAGACCCAAACTTCATCAGGACCCATAAAATCATTGCCTGTGCTAAAGGACCCAGCAGTACCCGCCACGATGTAGCCACCATCACTGGTCTGCTTGATGGACGAAGCCCCATCAGAGTTTTGGCCACCATAGGTCTTTGCCCATTGGGTGAAAGTATTGGTCTGGCCTGTTTGTGGCAGATCGACCGTGCCGGCAATCGCCTGGCCTGCTACCAAAAACAGTAATGCCATGAGAAATACAAGCCTTTTAAACATAATCCTTCCTCCTTTGATTAGTATTTGGTAATATCATTATTTAGCCACGAATAACACGAATCATAATATTCGGGACACATCCCCTATTTCAGCGAGGCATGTCATGCCTCTGCATATGTGGGCAATGTAACTATTCAGGCACCCTATTTTTGATTAAGCTAATATTACCTCCCCCCCCCCCAAAAAAAGTCAACAAAATTTATAAGTCAAGGACATTTGCGGCGTTCCTCCTTGAGAAATGAGATAATCGAGAGGACTCTTTAAGCCCAGTGACTTATGGGGTCTTTGAGTATTATAAAATAAAAGATGAGGTAATCAGAGAGTTCTTTATGAAAAAGTTCCTTATCATGGATAAGGTCCAGGTGGTTATCAATGAACTCCTCTTGGATTGTCCTATTGTAACCCTCGATGTAAGAGCTGATCTTAGGGCAGAAGAATATGGGACGGTTCTATTTATTGACAAAAGGGACTATATCTGATAGATATTTAACATGCCGAGGACAGCACGAATAGCGCCAGGTGAACATGTCTATCACATCCTGACAAGAGGGAATAACCGTCAGGATGTTTTCAGAGATGAGGGGGATTGGAAAAAATACAGAGAGATACTTCAGAAGTACAAAGGAAAATATAAGTTCAGACTTTATCACTATGCATTAATGAGGAATCATATCCATCTTGTCCTTGAGACGACAGACAAGGGAGGCAGGCTATCGGAGATCATGAAGGGGATAAACCTGTCTTATGCCCAATACTTCAAAAGCAAATACAGGCATATCGGACACTTCTGGCAGGACAGATACAAAAGCATTCTAATATCAAAAGATGATTACCTTCTTGCGTGTGGAAGCTATGTTGAATTAAACCCTGTGAGGGCAAGGGTAGTAGAAGATCCTAAAGACTACAGATGGAGCAGTTACAATGTCTATGCCTATGGGAAGAAGGATACTATTGTAGATGAACATCCGATCTACAGAGAACTGTCGAGAGACGAAACAAAACGGAGGGAAAAGTATAGGGAATTTGTAAAAGGGATGATTAAAGAGAAAAGTGCCATGAAAGGCGAGATGAACAGAAGGGTGATATATGGGAGTGAAGATTTTATAACGAAAGTAACGAAAGGATATAGAATTGGGGCTGTGGTTAAGCCTATAGGACGACCAAAAAAAGATGAAAAGGAGAATAATTAGAACCGTCCCCTTTATCGTCCCCTTTATCCTCTCTCGCCAAGAGGTTACAGACTTGATATCGCAAAATGCGATATCAAGTTCAGGACACGGTGGTCTGCGAAAACTAACAGGTAAAAGGGACAACGGTTCTATTAGAAATACCTGCAATGGCAGATAACGCGTGCATGAAATTTACACCCCAAAGCCATCCCGTCATATGATATAATTATAATATCTTTACGTGGAAAGGAGACAAGACATGAACTGGAGAGAAAGAATAACCGTTGATCCTCTTGTATGTCATGGAAAAGCCTGTATTAAAGGAACACGTATTATGGTATCTGTTGTTTTGGATAACTTAGCGGAAGGTGTCAGCGAGACCGAAATTTTCAAGAGCTATCCTTCACTCAGACCCGAAGACATTAAAGCAGCTATTGCCTATGCTGCCGAACTATCTCGTGAAAGACTGGTATCTGTGTCAGCGTAGGTAGATATGCAGTTCAAGATAGATGAAAACCTGCCAATTGAAATTGCAGAATTGCTAATCGATGCTGGTTAGCGATCAAGTCTTGCTGCGTGTTCCCTAATCCACCGGGCAAGGTGAGGTTTGCTCAGTTTACCGTCAGCAAGTTTCATCGACATCGAGTAGGCTTCCTCTTCACTGGCAGCAATCTCCCAGCCATTCTTTTGAAGAAAGATATCCATCAAAACAAAAGCCACCCGTTTATTACCGTCAACAAAGGGATGGTTCCTGCAGATGTGGAACCCATAAGCGGCGACTTTATCGAAGAGTGTCTTGTGGACAAACTTTCCACCGACCGTCATCTTCGGTTGTGCCAATGCTGAATCGAGCAGCTTGGAATCACGAATGCCCGGGCGTCCGCCATACCTCTGCAGCAGATCGGCGTGGATGACGGGGACAATTTCGGCAGGGATAAACCGGACGGCCATTATTTTGCGAGGGAGCGCAGGGTGTTCCGGAATTTCTTATTTGTCTTCTCGTATGCCTTTGCCCATTCCGCAAATTTTGGGTTAAAGGGGGTGAGGATAATTCCCTCGTCTGTTTCAACTAAGTGGAGCTCATCCCCTTCGTTGAGGTGGTAGTTGTCAATCACGGTCTTGGGCAGAGTAATTCCGAGGCTGTTTCCTACCCGTCGAACGGCTGTTTTAAGCATAAATCCCTCCTTTTTGGAAGATTATAACAATTGTATTACTGCCAGTCAACCGCCGTTATAACCCTACGATGCGAGAAGGTGTTTATTCCCAATCCTCACATTCTTAAGCCCTTCTTCCTGAGCTGTGGTGAGACATTTTTCTGCGAATATCCTTGTTGTCAAGGGCAGGTCTGACATATAGAAGTGCGGATAGAATGCAAGGAGACTGTAAGGAATGTCTGGATTAATCGAGGCGATAAAGCGTGCAATATTCCTGATTTCCTCCTCATCAATATAGCCGGGCACGAGAAGGGTGCTGGCGATGAGGAGGGGAGGAACCAACCTGAGAGGAATCTTCTCACCGGCCCTTGAAAAATTCTCGAGCGTCCTTTTGTTCGTTGCACCCGTCAATACCCGATGCAGATTTTCATCCCATGCCTTTAAATCGAATTTGATGCATCCTCCGGATTGCAGAGAGAGGTCTATCATTTCATCGAGAAGTCCGGGATGCATGGAACCGTTTGTCTCCCAGCAGATCCTGAGGATTCTTCCGCTGTATTTTTCAAGGGCGAACCGGGACGCTTTGAGTGCAAAGGGGAGCTGTGAGGATGGATCGCCCCCAAAAAAGCAGATACAGGAAGTGTTTTCGTCTACATCTGCAACAAGATTCTCTACCGACGTGGTAGAGGGCTTGAGAGTTTCTTCCCGGAAGTGCCAGTTTTGGCAGAAAAGGCAGTTGAATGAGCAGGCATGGAAGAAAACGGCAAGATTTTTATATCCACGCTCTGGCCCTTGAGTATACGCATACACTGGATAACCTGCCCCTGTCCCTCCCGGGCATGCCCAGTCACCAACACAATTGGTAGGCAATGGATCATGGTACCATGAAAGCTTTCCTTCATCAGGAGATACACCGGTCAGCCTTCCACCTTCATTTTTTCTTAATCCGCAATATCCTCTTCCATCCTCAGGGATCCTGCATTCGTTGAGACAGATATTACAATGTACCCCTTGTTGCTCCTGTGGAGGTAGTTCGGGGAGTCTAAAAGCAACCCTGCTCCTCCTGTGGGCCTGCATCGCAATTGGCAGGGCATCATCAGGGTTTTTTCTTATGCAGGTAAGGCATACTTTGAGTTCCTTTGAGATATATTGAGAAGTTGTATTACATAATTGACATCGTGCCACGATCTAAATGATCTCAAAAACGCATCGTTCTATCAAGGTGATTGTGAGTGAAAAATAGGGTTCTGAGTGCGAATTGAAGATTTTTTCGGTAAATAAGACCGAAGGCCGCTTTAGCGGTAGATTCTCCTTCCGGAACGTCCGCAAATAAGGCTTCGAATTTGCTTGTGTAGGGACAGGTTTAAAACCTGCCCTTACAGAATTGTAGAAAAAATGTTGCTGAGCAACATCGGCGGCTGGTTCAATATACCAAAACGGTTGCAGCGTGATGGGAACTACGTTGTGTTATACGGAAGAAAGGGTATTTAAAGGCGATAGAAAATTCTATCTATAAAGGTGAACCGCTTAAGATAACGGTGGAGCTGAATAAGAAAGAGTAAATAGAGGGGTAGGTAAAAGTTCTTTCGAAAGCTTTACTCGATCGCGCCTGCCATCTTGAAGATGGGAAGGTACATCGCTGCCAGCATGGTACCGACAGTCCCTCCCAGGAAGATCATCATGAATGGTTCAATCAGCTTGGTGAGGGCCTCCACTGAGGCATCCACCTCTTCATCGTAAAAGTCGGCGATCTTTGCCAGCATTGCATCCAGAGCGCCGGTGGATTCACCTACTGATACCATCTGAACAACCATGGGAGGAAAGACG
>Ga0315282_10003342_pt1 | contig 28825 bp, 26 predicted proteins | sample YL17G07_20_MG_FD_203693 | JGI IMG/M metagenome (GOLD analysis project Ga0315282, IMG submission 203693) | Sediment microbial communities from Yellowstone Lake, YNP, Wyoming, USA - YL17G07_20 | ecosystem: Environmental > Aquatic > Freshwater > Lake > Sediment | place: USA: Wyoming | collected... | reverse complement strand
GTCTTCTAATTGCACCCATAGATCCGTTCGTGGCTCGAGTATAGCCCCGCATCTATGGCAGAATAACCTGCGCACAGGATTCTCGGTCTGGCATCTGGGGCATGCTACTTCCAAAACGGTCACTCAGACCTTTGCCTCTTTTGTTATTCCTAGTTAGGTTAGGCATATTTCTATTCTTTGACAACCCATTTGGTTCTTTCAACTTGAGGGATGAAAACTCCTGCATTCGTTTGATCAGGTCTGGTTAACCTAGTTGAGCTTGTGGAGACTATGTCTGTGAGAATTGTTGAGAGTGTGGACTAGTCAGCCACCTTTAGAGCAGGCAGCCAAAGCCCATAATACCGCAGCGCCGAACAACCCGACTAATATACTTTGGTCCAAAAAACTGAACCTGTTCTATCCCCCAACATGTGTCCCTTTCTTTATGTCGCGGAAGTATATATCGGCTGGATAGAGATAGCCTATTCCTTGATGAGGTCTTTCGTAATTCCAGTAGCGTATGAACTCTCGATGCGAATTGAACATCCAGGCTTCACAGGTGTAGGCTTTGTGGAAGGCTTCTATCTTTCCTATGGTTGAAGGTCTTCGTATGCTTGCCATGATATGTTCTATGCCGTTTCCACTGCAGAATTCTGTGAAGGCTGAATGGGTTCCACGGGCTGGATGAAACTGTGTTCCCTGATCAGTCAATACCTGATCTGGCTTGCCATATTGATGGATACAGTCTTCCAAGAGTTGGATGGCACGTTCTCCCGTAGGATCGTGATGGATCTCACTGCCTGGAATGAAGCGGCTATGGTCGTCTAGGATGCTGATCATCCATTCATCTTGGCTTGTGAGTTTATAATCAGCCTGCCATAGGCTGTTGCTGTAGGGTCTCTCGAATCTACGTTTACCCCAAGTCTTTCTCGGAGCCGTGATTGGACTGTTTAATCCAGCTTTTACGAGTATTCTGTGGATGGTGTTATGGCCGATTGGTGCGGCTTTTCTGCAATAGTTTTTGAGGTAGCCTTCGATCTTGCATGGTCCCCAGTTTCTTTCTCTGCGTAACCTTAGGATCAATTCGACAGTGGCTTGAGGAGTCTTCCAGTAGGTGTGTGGAGTCTTGGATTTGACGGTTAGCCCCGCCCACCCATATTTCCTGTGGATTATCCATCGTCGTCTCTTCTCAATTCTATCCATCATCGCATCGCCCAGACTTTTTTCACAACTTATTTATTTAGGGACAGATGTGGGGGGATAGTTCAGGTTCAGTTTTTTGGACGGTTCTGATTCCGTGCCGGGGTTTTGGGGGTTAATTCTTGTCAGTGATAACTATCGGGGTAAGTATTATATTCATACTGGCTACCCTCTCGATATTGCGAAAATACAAACAAGGTGTTGTCTTGGAACTTTTTGAGATGGCTTGTTGGGTGATTAGTATCGTAGTTCTACTAATCATATGGATAGTCGGTGATGTTGCAATTGCGTGGAGAATCGCTGTCACAATTTCGGCTGTGGCTATTCTTGCGTTGACCGCACTTTGGTCGAAGAATAGGAAGAAAGCAGAGACGAAACCGTCTCCTGAACTGACAAAGATCCAAGAGTCCAGACTCACTGTTGTTCGTGAAAAACTCAATCCTGCGGATGAGATTAAGACACTTGAAATCAGATTTCCTAACGGAGAAAGACGCTATCGCCGTGTTCGATTCTGTTACGTTACGATTAGAACTGAAGGAAAGACTGCTAATGATGTTGTTTTGTATAGTGGCCTTAACCAAATGCGCCTCATACCACCGACCAACAAGTCAACTTTTGGAATAGATATTGATCCTCTTCCTCCATATTCTACTGAAGAATTCGATAGGGAGGAAGAACTTGGTTTTGTTTATGCGCTTGACAGGGATCATAGGAAAGTGAAAGATGCAATTGAATATGTTCATCCTGATCCAAGAGGGAAAAGAGTCGTTCTGTTCTTCACGCTCGAAGGCGTAAATGATAGGGTCTACGTTCCTGCTTTCACAAAATTGTGGTACAACATCTATGGAGGCGAGATGGGAGCAAGATGGATAGGCCATCCAGTTGGTATCATAAAATTGCCATTACTTGTAACTGCTAGGGATATTGAAGGCTTTGACGTATTATTCGAAGTGAATTTCCACCGTTGGGATTCATTTGAAGTCAAGCCTGTCGAAAAACCGCTTAGCGAGCAATCAAGAGAACTGCCAAAATTTCATGAGGTTGCAATTCAAGAACCTAGGTTTGTACCTGAGATTGTCAAAACTTTCATAAAAAACGAAGAAGAAAGAAAACTCAGGCTTCGTCAAGCGTATAGTCGGTTATATGGCGTGATCGACGAAATCCGCAGGAACATACCGTCTGCTACTGATCTGAGCAAAATGACGATTGGAACTTATGTGAGCATAACAAAAAAGCAATTTGAGATCATGGAAGATGTTTTTCTGAATTATCAAGACTTGATTCAGAATGAGAAGGTTATGCAGGGTTGGCGTGAGAAGAATATCAAACAACATTTTGGCGATGGAGAATATATGACAATGCAGGTTGGTCAGCGTGAGGATGCTTGGTTCAAAGAGATCGAGAGTGAGTACAACAAATTGAAGGGGAAACCCAAGACGGGATCAGATTGAGTGCTTTGAAAAATATTCGCTTAGGATCGTTCTCACAGTTTCAGGAATCGAGTCCAAGAGTCGTTTCTTTCGTTCCTGTTCCAAGCGTTTCTCCATTTCTTCCGTTATCGCCAAAGTGTAACGCTTCATCATGGCATAATCAACTTACACCTATTGATGGCTATCGACACCTTTATAACTCTGTTGGTACTATACACCTATCGACATCAATAGATGTTGGTGCAGATAATGGCCGTAACCTTGGAAAGCCCAAGAGAGTTGAGAGGCTTGCAGATACTTAGCAAAGGCGATCAAATCCGCAGAATAGACGCTGACACCTACAAGGTGAAGTCACAAAATGGTGATGACTCATACCTAGTTGTCAGGAAGGGCAAAGAATGGGCTTGCGAATGTCCAGATCACAAGTACAGAGAAACCGTCTGCAAGCATATTTGGGCTGTATATTTCTCGCTTAATCTTAGGCATAGAGTAGTTACAACAGTTCAACCAATTATCGAAACCAAGAAACTTGAGGGTTGCCCACATTGCGGTTCTCTTGATGCGGTGAAAATAGGAGTCAGACACAATCTCTATGCAGATGTTCAAAGATACTTATGCAAAGAATGTGGACATAAGTTCATTTTCAACGAGGGTTTTGAGAAAATCAAGGCTACGCCAAAAGCTGTCACAATCGCCTTAGACCTCTACTTCAAGGGGGTTTCTCAGAGAAAGATTGTTGAACATTTGAAAATGTTCGAGGGTGTCAAGGTTACTCAACCATGTGTTTTGAAATGGATTAGAAAATACATTGATGTCATGAAGAATTACCTAGACAAATTCACTCCACAATTAGGTGGAATATGGCACTCAGATGAAATGATGGTGAACGTGAGAAAGACAGAGCCAGAGCCAAGTCACGGCGCGAACTATTCATGGGCTTGGAATCTTCTCGACCACGAAACCCGATTTCTAATAGCCTCAGAAATAACCAAGCATAGATACATCGAGGACGCAAGAAAAGTATTGCAGAAAGCAAAAGACGTAGCCAACGGTCAGAAACCCGACTTCATAGTAACTGACAAACTTCCAGCCTACAAACAAGCCATAGCGAAAGAGTTCTTTACTCTAAGGGCACCGAAAACAGAGCATGTGAAATTGAAAAGTTTCAAAGAAGGAACGAATAACAATATTGTTGAGCGTCTGCATGGAACAGTCAGAGAAAGAACGAAAGTTATGCGTGGTTTAGACCGTGACGAAACGGCTCAAACAATGATGGATGCTAACAGAATCTACTACAACTATCTGCGACCACATCAGGCACTAAAGGGAAAGACGCCAGCCGAAAAAGCTGGAATAGACTTGAAACTAGAAGGCAACAAATGGGAAGGATTGATTCGACAAGCGAAACGAACCCCGAAAGTAATCAAGGAGAAGAAAGATGTTTGAAACCCCTAAGAATTATCAGAACCTTTTGGACCAAAGTATATTAGTCGGGTTGTTCGGCGCTGTGGTATTATGGGCTTTGGCTGCCTGCCCTAAAGGTGGCTGACCAGTCCACACTCAACAATTCTCATTGGCACAGTTGCCTGCGTGCTTGAAAACATATTAATGATAAATTTGTTTTTCAGATTCAAAACGCTTCTGAAGAGTAACTGCAAGCCCCTCTTAGCATATGCCGAAGACTATGATACTGATAACCAGCCCCTAATAGAGTACAGGCAGACCACGCGCAACGATAAAGAGGCAGAGTCTAAACGGTTTCGTCGTAAGTTGAACTATGGTTATTGAGGACCCCCCCTACCCCGGTAGGGGTATGCACAATCTCTTTCACATCAGATGTTTCTCAAGACGTAGGGCATCATAGAGCACAACTCTCCCAACTTTGTCACGCTGATCGCCGATATCCTGTTTAGACTATACTGCTGATTAATCGCCTCACTGGTTTCAGAGTCAGACTGGAATTTGCAAGAGAGCATACACCCACAAAAGAATTTGAGCGCCCGAATTGGGTAGAAACGACTCTCTGGTGTAGTTATCGGCGAACCAATGGGCTTTGGATAGAAGCAGCTAGCCGCCTGCACGAAGAACTGTTAAAATCACAATGGTGCCAAAAACTAGGCGAAACGGTTATACACCTAAGCATGAAGTTGTTAAGTGGTGCGTCTATCTTGAAAGCAGGGTCTCGGATATTAGATCTCAAGTACAAGCTTATGACGATAGAGCTACTCAATCTTGCTAAGAATTACTATACCTACCGTGAGTTGGCTCAGATCATAAACCTACCTGAGACCGTGCTCAGCCGATATGTGAAAGGCCATGTTTTACCAACGATACAGAGGGCTGAATCGATAAACAAGACTCTTCAGAGAATTCTGCGTTTAGAGAATGAACTTCAGAAGAGAATCCGTTTTGATGAATTGGGCTACTTTGACAACACTGAGATCATTTCGGACACCCTCCTGTTAGAGAGGGCTGTCCAGCATGCGATCAATCTGTTTGCTGGAAAGAGGATTACAAAGATCGTAACAGCCGCTGTAGATGGGGTTCCTATCGCAACATTACTGGCTCATAGGTTAAGCGTGGGCCTAGTCATAGCGAAGAAGAGTAGAGAGGTTGGAGTAAGGGAATTCATAGAAGAGGTGTACATCCCATCAAAGACGGCTGTGATGATGAGCCTCTATGTTCCACGAGACTCTTTGAGGAAAGGGGACTGCATACTAATAGTTGATGATGTCATAGACAGTGGAGAAACCCAACGTGCTCTGATCAAGATCGCTCAGAAAGCCAAAGCCGAAGTCACAGGCATATTCGCCCTCGTCTCTATCGGAGAAGAATGGAAGAGTAGAATAGAACAAGTTGCCAAATGCCCTGTTGAAATTGTTCTTGAGATAAAGAAGAAGCCGGCAGGATTGTAGAGGGTTCCTAACTCCTGCCTAGAACTCTTCTAATGTTCTTCTTGTACGGAGCTCGAATAACACCTTTTTCCGTTATGATAGCGTCTACTAGATCCGGGGCTGTTACGTCGAAGGCTGGGTTGCACACCGCAACATTCCTAGGAGCCAACAGATGGGACCCAATCATTTTCACTTCCCTTGAGTCGCGCTGCTCAATCTTCACGCGGCCTACTGGTATTGTGAGGTCAAAGGACGATTTCGGAGCCGCGACGTAGAACGGTATGTCGTAATGGTCGGCAACTATCGCTATGGTAGAGGTGCCGATTTTGTTGAAGACGTGCCCGGTTGCGAGGATTCTATCGGCTCCCACCAATACCTTGTCGACTAGATCATTCTCCATAACGTAGCTGACCATATCGTCCGTTATGAGCGTCACGGGTATCTTGTCTACCATCAGCTCGAATGCGGTTAGTCTGGCGCCTTGAAGTTTTGGACGAGTTTCTGTTGCGAATACTCTGATCCGTTTACCTTGCTGAATCGCCGCGCGTACAACTCCAAGCGCTGTACCGTAGCCTACCGTTGCAAGTGCTCCCGCATTCTGCTGATCTCAATTAAGAGATCAATTACAGTGCGTGAGCACAACATCTCCGTTCCTGAGTAAGGAGGCTCCATATCTTCCCAAGGTTCGATTTATCTCAAGATCCTCATCGGCCATCATCTTGGCTTCTTCCACAACCGCTTCAACGATCGATCTAGGTTCCCCTTCAATGGATCTCGCAACATTGAGAACCCTTCGAGTTGCCCACGAAAGATTAACAGCGGTCGGTCTTGTCCCGTCTAGGACCTTCTGCGCCCGTTCAAGATCCCGTAGAAGGCTTCTTTTTGTTGTGGCTTTGCTCTTCAACGCGGCCAGAGCCATTCCCATAGCACCTGTAACGCCGATGGCTGGAGCCCCTCTAACAACCATGTTCTTTATCGCTTCCGCGATCTCTGAATAGTTCTTGCACTTGACATAGTGCAACCCCTCAGGAAGTTTGGATTGGTCTATCAAACGCACCTTGCCGTTCTCCCAAGCAACGGTTCTTAAGGTGAAGAAGTTTGGCAATGGATACACCTTCCAGAATGGTTACCTAACGGAAAGTTAAGTCTAGTGCCTACATCTCCATGATTCAACATAATAGGCAGAGTTCTAGAAATGAGCATGAGATGATATCACTTTATGAATCCAAACCAACCCTTACTTGACCGGATGAATAGCATGGAGAATTCGGAGAAACCAGTCGAAGTTTTCAAAGCACTTTTCAAAGATGAGAAAGTGTACATACCTCTCTCCTCATCACTCAGGGAGTTACGTGAGAGAGGTTTTGGTAACTTATGGAGAGGGAAACTCTTACTCTCATCATTCGAAGCCTTCTACCTCCTTGAGAAAGAGCGGATCAAAGTTTCGGATGCCAGAACATCAAATGCAGTCGAGCTTCGTGATCTAGTAGATAGACTGTCGGCTGGGAAGGCTGAAATCTGGATAAAGTATCTGATATACCGTGACCTAAGGGATAGAGGATACATAGTAAGAGAATCTCAAGACGCGGACTTCGAGATTCATGGTAAAGGAGCCACAAGAAGGCTGATATCAATAATATATGAGGGGCGCGAAGCAAGCCTTGAGAAACTTGGCAAATATCTTAAGGTGGCTACGAGAGAAAAGAAAGAGTTGATACTTGCCGTTATCGATAGGAGGACGGACATAGTCTACTACTCACTGAATTCACTGGACATCTAACATTACGACTTTTCGAATTGGAGGAAGTCAGGAGAATTGTCAGAACGAATCTTTTCACTTCCGAGAGGGATGAAAGACATAGATCCTCCAGAGATGGCGAAGAGACTCTGGCTGAACAACAAAATACTGAATGCAATGGAGCGATATGGTTTCCAGATGGTGGAACCAACCTCGATCGAGAACCTGGAGACGCTTGAAGCTAAGAGTGGACCACAAATCAAGGATGAGATATACTATTTTCCTGACAAAGCCGGAAGAAACTTGGGGCTAAGGTTTGACCTAACTGTCGGAATGACAAGGATGATAGCAAATAGATTCGATCTTCCCGAACCCATGAAAATCGGCGCCCTCTCGGGAATGTGGAGATACGATGAACCCCAGTTTGCACGGTACAGACACTTCTACCAATGGGACGCTGAAATCTATGGCACGCCGGAACAGGAAGCCGACGCTGAAGTAATAGCGCTGGGAATGGACATCTTAGAGAGCGTTGGACTTCGGGACTATGAAGTGCGAGTTAGCAACAGAAAGTTCGCTGAAGGATTCCTAAAGCAGATAGGGATCACAGATGTAGAACAGACGATCAGAGTTATCGACAAGTACAGGAAAATATCCCCTGAAGAGTTTGCAAGCGAGTTTCGTAAGATTGGCGTCGCAGAAGACACGCTCCAAAAGATACGCGAGGTCATATCCCTGAAAGGCCCCGCCGACCATGTTCTGGCGAGTATACCGAAAATGTATACGAAGAGTGAGATGAGTTCCAAAGGCTACGATGAACTTTCTAAGCTCTTCGATCTCTTGAAGGATTTTGGAAAGTCAGAGAAATGTGTTCTCGACCTCAGCATTGTAAGAGGAATAGGATACTATGACGGAATAGTCTTCGAAGCCTACGACAAAGGTGGCGAAGATGTTGGAGCCGTATTCGGCGGCGGAAGATACGACAAACTGTGCAGAATTTATGGAAAGAGAGACATTCCTGCGACAGGCCTCGCCGGCGGCATCGAGAGGCTTATGATCTCTCTTGAGAGAGCTTCACTCTTCCCAAAACTAACTCAAAACCCCAAGGTCTTCTTAGCCGCTGTCGATGAGCAAAGCCGCCACAGGGTCCTGAACCTTGTAATGGAACTGAGGATGAAGGGCATATCATGTGACTTTGATATGAAGAAACGATCGCTGAAGAAGCAGCTAGAGTATGCCGACTCCATGAGAATACCCATCGTAGCTATCTTAGGACCGAAAGAAGTAGAGAAAGGCGTTGTAAAGGTTAGAAGTATGGAGACTCGCGCTGAGACAGAAGTGAAGACAAGCGAGTTAGCTGATGAAGTGGCTCGTAAGCTTCATTAGAAGACAATTCTCTTCAAATCGCTTCGAGCAACCATCCGATACCGCCTATTAAGACACTGACCAGAAGAATGCTGCATCTTCCATCGACCTAGGGCACATAGACTATTAAGCGGTTCTTGAACTTGCAGCTGCAAACTTATGCAGTGCATTCTAGCGCGACTCTGGCTGCTCGATATTGTCAAGTGTCTGTCTCAGAAAGATTTTCAAAGTCTCTTTTCTGCAACGCTCGCACATCTCCAATTTCTCACTTTTCCGAAGGCGTCTTCCACATCTAACACAGATTCTCATCGTGACCAGCTGCCTCCGGATCCAAATCATAGACTATAGAACAACTCTACACAGTAGCGGCTTCTTGAAATTAACTCTTTGTCCAGTCAATCATTGGACAAGAACAAACGTTTTAATCAGCGTGAAAAACTGATCTGTCTTCAGGGCCCGTAGCTCAGTCTGGATGGAGCGGCAGATGATAGACGTAGCCGATCCTCCTAAGCTAAAACGGACAAAGCTGTAGAGTGTATCCATACACGCAGAGGTCCGGGGTTCGAATCCCCGCGGGCCCGCCACTCCGGCAGTTCTGACATGCGATTTGGGAATTACGAGATTTTGGACCCTGCGTTTGTAAGGTCGGCTTTGATGGCGTGCATAAACGGGGAAATAAGATAGGATGTATACTCAATTGGTTCAAATCCCAGAACAGGACAACCTCCTAAACTCTCTTCTCAAGAAATCATTTCACCAGAAACAACAGATGCCAGCAACACCAAGCCTCAAATGGAAAAACAGCTAAACACATACGTCAAGCCAATTTGAGAAGTCTTCTCCTACTTGAATACGTCATGAGACTTAATACTACAGGGGACGTATGACGTTGATGTGGGATTAGATTTGTCGAATGAATATCTGGATTATGTTCCTGGTCTTGATACGAAGAAGTCTTGGGGGCATTATCAAAGGGCAAAGAATGTGATTCCGGGTGGGGCAAGCTCGCATTGCAGATGCTACCCGGTCTTCACTCCGTATCCCTTGGCTTGGGATCAGGGAAAAGGATCTATGGTCAAGGATGTCGATGGAAACGAGTACATAGACTGCTGTTTGTCCATGGGACCGCTTATCCATGGTCACTGCCATCCAAGAATAGTTGAAGCGATAAAGAAGCAGCTTGAGAAGGGGACTATGTTCGCGATGCCGACCCAACTAGAGGTCGAAGTCGCGGAGAAAATACGCAGCATGGTTAAGAGTGCTGAGATGGTTAGATTCAGCAATACGGGACTCGAGGCTACTATGCATGCCATCAGGGCTGCGCGAGGTTACACAGGCAAGAAAAAGATAATCAAGTTCGAAGGATGCTATCATGGTGTTCACGACTACGTTCTCATCGCTACGATGGGAGGGCCCACAGCCGGGCCCGAGCATGCTCCTTACAAGATTCCGGTTAGCTGGGGCATACCTGAAGAGACCCTCGAGAATACGATTCTACTTCCATGGAACAATCTCAGTGTTCTTGAAAAGACCGTTAAGGAGCATGCGAGCGAGCTTGCGGGAGTCATCACTGAACCCATAATGATGAATATTGGCACCGTCCCTCCCACAGAAGGATACCTGAAGGGCATGCAGGAGGTCTGCAACAAGTACGATGTGGTCTTCATCCTTGATGAGGTAATCAGTGGTTTCAGACTTGCTCCGGGAGGAGCTCAGGAAGTATACGGCTTGAAGCCTGATATGTCAACCTTCGCGAAGGCTCTTGGTGCAGGAGTACCAGTCTCCGCGTTAGCCGGAAGGAGAGATATCATGGAGAAAATAGTGCCTGGTAAGATCTTTCATGGAGGAACATACAACGCAAATCCGTTATGTCTCGCGGCTGCTAAAGAATCGCTGGCAATCCTCAGCGAGAATACGAATGTGGCGTTCAAACACCTCGAAAAGGTGGCGTTGATGCTTATAGAAGGCCTCGAGAACACGATTCAGAAGACTAAGACTGAAGCGATTGTGCAGGGTGTAGGAGCAGCTGGATGCCAGGTTTATTTCACGAAGCTGAAGAAAATTACGAATTACAGAGAGTTCTATGGTGCTGCGGAGGAAGCAAAGTACGTGCGGTTCCACAGGGAAATGCTAAAGAGGGGTGTTTATTTCCATCCCGCCCATTCGGAGCACCTTTTCGTCTCGACGGTTCACAGCGAAGAAGATATGGCAAAAGTTGAGAATGCAGCCCTTCAGTCGATGAAAGCCATAGCCTAAGCTTCCATTTCCAAGCTGGCAAGAGAACATATCCGATGATGAGATAGCTTAGGAAAGAACATGTATCATTGAGACTCATCTTAAGAACTTCTTACCGAGATTAGTGCCACAGGTTGATCAATCTTGACAAGCAAACAGGATAAGGCGTTGTTCATAGTCAGATCAGAAAAGGAATCGCTGGTGGAGCTGGCCAAGAAGCTTATCACATTCAACACCACAGCTCCAAAGCCGGGCGAGAAACCGATAGATGACAAAGCCTGCCAAGAATACATCGCAGATGTTCTCCGAGGCCGAGACATGAAAGTGGACCTGTGGGAGCCAGACATTGAGCGCCTGAGGAAATATCCGTTCTTTATTGAAGGTCAAAACTTCAGAGATAGGCCTGTCCTTGCAGCACGTCTCGAAGGCAGTGGAGGTGGAAGATCCCTGATCCTGAACGGCCACATAGACGTCGTCAGCGCTGAACCTGTGGAATTGTGGAGGCGTGGGCCTTGGAGTGGACATGAAGAAAATGGAAGAATCTATGGTAGGGGCAGCTGCGATATGAAGGGGGGAATCGCGTCTATGATTAAGGCCGTGGAAGCCGTCCAGAAGGCGGGCATCGAGCTTAAAGGAGATGTAATTGTTGAAACTGTGATCGATGAAGAGATCAATGGGATCGGAACAGTTGCATGTATCGACAAAGGCTACGGGGCAGACGCTGCTCTGATTCCTGAACCAACAGGTCTCGATTTATGGGTTGCAAACAGAGGCTTACTCTGGGCCGAACTTGAAATTCCAGGTAGATCAGCTCATGCTGAGCTAACGCACCCACACTGGAAGGATGGTGGACCGGTCAACTCTATTGAGAAAGCTATCTTTATGCTGGAAGGATTGAAGAGGCTAGAGAAAGAGTGGCAGGAAAGAGCGGACAAGAAACACAAACTGCTTTCACCGCCAAAGATTGTACCCACGATCTTTAGAGGAGGAGACTTCTGGGCTACGATACCGGAGAAATCAAGAATCTCAATGGACATACAATATCTGCCCAGCGATCGAGACGAGAAAGGCTATGGAAGTTCAATTAAGAAAGAGATTGAGGAACATTTGTTGCGAGTCGCTCGTAGTGATCCTTGGCTTGCAGAGCACCCCCCCTTCATGAAGTGGTTAATGGATCTTCCTCCGCTAGATCTGGGAGATGAAGAACCTGTCGTCGCAATTATGCGCAAATCGATTGAATCCGCCGGACTTCATGTAAGGATATCTGGTTTGGATTCTTGGGACGACGCTGCTCACCTAATGAATTCGGCCAAGATCCCTGGGTTGTCCTTTGGACCAGGTCCAACTTCTGCGGCGCATGCAATTGATGAACATGTGCTCATAGATGACCTTGTAAAGACTACGGAGGTCCTAACCTCATTCATAATCGAATGGTGTGAGTGCGACTGAAGTTATGCACATACAGAACATCAAGTAGAAGCGACAAAAAAAGAAACAATAGACATCTAAGTTGTCAAGTGATGAGGATTCTGCTTTGCCGTTACGGCAAATCTCGAACAGACTGATTCGTTGAACGCGTTTGACATTCTATCAAAGAAAGACCGCGACGACGTCGCTGAGTTCGTTACCGTACATAACCCTGAAACTTATCCTCTAGTAAGAATGTAGCTCTTGACTTTGTCCTCAGTTAGTGTGATTAGCGCCCCGCGGAGGACACCCTCTGAATATTCACTTCCGGGATTCAAGCATAGGGTGCGGCCTATCCTGAAGAAGCCTTTGGATTCGTGAATATGTCCATGCAACCCAAGTAGAGGTTGACATTTCTCAATGGCCACGCGACCTGCTCTGCTTCCAGCTGGGATCATTTCCGTTCCTCCAGTGGGAGATATGACTGGTTTCAGGTTCTTATCCAGTTTGGGTGCTAGATCAATTGTGGAATCGTACGGAGGGCAGTGAAAATTGAATATACAATTCTTCATGTTCTTCACTTGTGATGTCATGCTTTCTATCTTTCTTGACAGTTCCTCTTCGGGTATGTCTCGGGGAGCTTTCCAAGGGGTAACGTTGCAGTATCCGCTACTTATCATCTCATGGTGATCATCTATTGAGACAAGCTTTCCTTCGGGATTGACAACATATTCGTTTGAAGAGAACGCATCGTCCACGTCTAACCGGTCATCATTACCGGGCGTTATGAAACATTTTATTCCAGTTCCCCTTAGTCTCTCTTCAGCTATTTTGAGCCATCTCCCAACCTCCTCTTTCATCAGGCTTGAGAAAAGTTCGTCAACCTTGTTTCGATCTGCATCCAGCTCCTTGATGTTGTCCGGGGTAGTTCGGTAGGGGTAAGCGCCATTAAATCGAATGTTCTTCTCCATTTCTTGGATCTCTTGCTCAGTTTTGATGACATACTCGGTTCCCAAGAACTTGACTTTATGCGAGCCATCGGTTTGCCTCACAATAGGCACAAGCATCTTCCCAGTCATGTCGCCGCCGAGTATCAGTACGTTCGCTTTGTAGAAGTTTCCTGCATTCACAAATTTCATGAAAGTTTTTTCAGAACCGTGAACATCAGATGCGAAGAACAACTTAGTATCTGGCATGAGCTTGTGACCTTCGGTTTATTACGTGTGGTGCCATAAACGTATGTGGGCATATAAGTATCCTATTTGTCGATTCATTTGAGTACTGGAAAAGATAACTCGCTCTGCCGGCGCGTCAAGCCAGCAGAAGCAATCAAAAGTTCTATTCGGGTGGTACTTCTTTCCAGACTAATCCCAAGTCTATCCCTTGCTTCTTGCGAAGTGCGTACGAGACAGCGTAGACTACGAGACCTGAAATGAAGATTGCTGTAATCAGTCCGTATGCTGATGCTCCCGAAGGGCCGGCGAATGCAGGGTTTATCAATGAGAAGACGATTGAGAAGCCGAACAGAATTTCGTTAATTATACCGGCAATGACTATGACTGGAATTCCCGCGACTCGTTTCTTGACCAGTCCTGGGGAGGCTTCGAACAGTTCTTTGCTTCGGTATGGAAAGAGGATTGCTGATAGGCCACCTATGAAGAAGACTATGCAAAAAGTTATGGTATAGTTCACTAGATTGAGAAGAGTAGTGTAGGCGTAGAGCATCAGAAAGATCTCCGCTCCAATTCCGCTTATGAGAACGGTCACCCATGGAGAGCCTCTTCTGTCCACTTTTGCAAGCGCCTCAGGCAGGACTTTGTTGAAAGCCCAGCTAAACATGCATCTTGAGGTGTAGAGGAAGTTAGGCCCCACCAACATGAAGATCCAACATATAAAGCTCAGTCCTATCAGAATGTTGGCAACTGGGTTTGATGTGCAGAGTCCAACAAAAAAGTTCAGGGTTGGAGGTGCCGGAAGGTTATACCTATCGGGAGTCATAAAGTACAGGTAGGATATGGCGTTTGTGAAATCCCACCCCACGGTATCATAGAATTTCCAAAACATCGCAGCGTAAACTGCCCATGCGACAAGTAGCGCGCTCACAATTCCCAAGGGCTGGCTGCGGCCAGGCTCTTTCACTTCTCCTCCATAATATGCCGAAAATGAAAAACCAACGTAGGCCCAATAGCCCAGAGGTAAGGCGCCAACGGTCGCTCCTATGGTCGCTACCGGAAACGTAGCACCAGCTTCCTTAGCAGTCGCTAAAATAAGGTTGTATGAGTCCGGCGATCCCGTGTAGGTGCTCATGTAACTATTGAAGAGCGAGACGAAGGTTTCATGCGACGTCGTCAAAAAGACAGCTAAGCCGATAAGGACTCCAAGCATTGATGGAATGAAAAGTGCCCAGAGGAACCATCTGATCGCTCTGGTGCCTAGTGTGAAAACAGCGACCGAGATCCAGATGGCGAAAGTTCCAATAAGAAACGTCCAGTTTGCCGTGGCAGCCGCCGATCCTATATCCGTCAGCCACGATTGATTCATTATTGCTCCAAGAGTAACAAAGGTGGCAGAAACTGCAAAGTTAGCAGTCATTCCAGCATACATGCCTATCGCGAACATTACATTCGCGACGAATGCCCAGCTTATGACGAAACCTAGCACTGGACTGATTATGTGGCTCACCCACACATAATCTCCGCCCGAGCGAGGCATCGCTGCAGCCATGAGAGCATACGTCATACCATTGAAAATGCACAGAATCATTCCCAGCGTCACAGTCGCTGCCATGTTTGCTCCAGGGAACATCTGTGCTCCTGAAAGAACCGACAATGCAAGAACGACACCAATATTCAAACAGAGGGTATTCAATGCAAAGATATCTCTCCAAGAGAAAGCCCTCACAAGACCCGTTGCTTTTCTTACATATACATCTGACATGCTAGATGCACATCTTGTTGGTAGTTATCCCAATAGCGATTACATAGTTTAAATAACTTTCCATGCAATGGCCAGATTCTAGGATGATTGAAACCCAGATCTAAGTGTTCCAGAAAAATCACACAACTGAACGTCATCTTTATCTGGCCACAATCAGATCCAATTTAGCTCGTGAAGATTCTTGTGCGACAGCACTCAACACACTGGTCAAAAGCCCTTGGATGTTATCAGGGTCTCTGGTGGGCCTCGAGACAGAGGCTATCAGTATGGGGTTGCATGCAAGAAGGAGATACAGCAAGCGATTGAAGCACATCTCTCATTCTACAGACGTTATTGTAATCTCGCGAAAGCTAGCCTGCTACGACTGGCAGGAAAGTACATGCCACCTATCAAAAACTACTCGCCTGAAATTGCCGAGGAAATTGCCGGCATCTCTGAGGGGGCAGAGAGATCACGGGATGAGATCTTACTGCTAGCTGCCTACTGGGAAATTCTCTACAAGTATTCTTTGGGGTTAGGTTGCACGGCAATAGGAGTATCGGGCTGTATCACGGCAAACGGCGAGGCTTTCGTAGCCCAGAACAATGACGAAGCATTGGAACCATGGGGAGAAGCTTTTAGCAGGCTTGTCCACGTCACACCTGACCATGGCCCCGACTTTGTTTCGTACACCTACCCCGGCTTCCCAGGACAAATGGGAGTTAATTCGAAGGGCATAGCATTATGCGTAAACGCGTTAGTAACTGACGAGCACAGGATTGGAGTTCCATTTCAAATAATTACGCGCGAAGTACTGCAGCAAGAATCAATAGGTGACGCTATCGGTGCAGTTACACGAGCCAAGAGAGCATCGTCCGGAAATTTTCTTGTCGCTGATGAGAACGGCGAAATCTATGATGTTGAGACGACACCTAATCACTATGAGTGCTTCTACTCGAATAAGTGCATGGTGCATACGAATCATTTTCTCTCGACAAAGCTGGGTGTAAGAAGAGATGTACTCCTAGAGAACCTGATCGATACAATCATACGATACAATCGAATGAGCAGAATCTTACAAGAAACGTCTGAGGATATCGGTGTGGAGAAACTTATGGAGGCCTTTAAGGATCACGTTAACTATCCGAACTCCATATGCAGACATATCAATACGCGTCAAGCTGCAAAAGATCAACTGAAGACGGCTGATTGTATGATATACTCGCCCACTAGGAGAACCATGTGGCTTGCTAGAGGCAACCCCTGTCAAACCGAGTTTCAGACGTTCTGCCTGAGATAGCCAACCTGCAGATCTCGCGTTCAGGCACTAAGCCAAGTATCTATCGGATCCGTTATATACGAACTCTGAATCGTTGCCTAATTAGTCATCGCTATGTCCCCTCGCTCGATCTGCAGGGGGTGACTGTTTTTGTTACGCGCTGGAAAGAATAGTTTCCCAAACGACAAAACATATAGTCAACTCGGAAGGTAAGCGTGTAATGGTGAGTTCAATGTCAAACGAAACCAGTTCATCATCTTGGATCTTAGGTGAGGCAAGGAGAGTTTCAGATGAAGCGAAGAAAAATGGCATAACTATCAGACTAATGGGTGCAACGGCAATCGCTACGCACTGTCCAACATATGCTCGACTATTCATTGATAAGGACAGACATCTTTCTGATTTGGACTTTATGGGATATTCAAAAGAGTTTGAGAAAGTCGAACAAACCATCCGAAATCTAGGATACGTCCAAAGAAAACTTGGATTTGCGGTGTCAGCTTCGGCTCGTGGAAGGAGAAGCATATTTGACTCTAAACGAGCTCTTACCATCGACGTCTTTTACGACAAACTTGAGATGTGTCATACGATAGAGTTCACGAGTCGTCTATCACTGGATGATCCAACAATAACTCTTGCAGACTTGCTTCTCGAAAAGCTGCAGATAGTTAAGATCAACCAGAAGGATATCAAGGATGTGATAGTTCTTCTTAGAGAGCATCAGATAGGCGACACGGAAATTGAGACAATCAACGCAAATTATATTTCTGACTTGCTCTCAAGGGAGTGGGGATTTTACTACACAGCCACAACGAACCTAGATAAGATCAAGAGGTCTCTTTCGGACTATGCAGTCCTTGCGGACATTGATCGTAAAGATATCAGCGCGAAGATAGACCGTTTAAGAGATGTGATCGAGAGCAAACCAAAGTCCATGCGTTGGAAAATGCGAGCGAGAATTGGGCCGAGCAGTAAATGGTACAACGAGGTCGAAGAAGTCGTTAGATAGGTAAAGAGGGCGAGTTGTTAAGGACAAGGAATACGAGGGCTTTTGGGACCGAAGGACTCTCTTCAAGAGATCGTGGGCTACCGGCCTCACAGACTCCAGCTTCATGTGCTCGTGTAAGATTCCAGAAGCGATCGCAGTCTAGCTACGCGGCTTAGCTTCTTTTTGGCTATCCTTCCAAAGGCTTGGGCTACGTCAGACATGAGGGATTTGGATTTCTCGTAAGCGTCGAGGCAGAATCTATGGTGTTTCTCTTCGATTTCGATTGCTTTCTTTATTACGTCTGGGTAGCTCGTTTTTTTCGCTATGTCTGTGTCAATGATGTAATGGCTTTCGTTCATGGAGAAAGCGAAGCATGCCTCGAGCGCATCTGTGATAACTTCACGATAGGCTCTTTCCACTAGTTCCCTGTGTCTACGATTCTCCTTGGCTAAGTCCTGCAATGTTTCTTTTCCCGCTGAATAGCTTTCTACAGTGGCTAGCTGTTCGTAAAAGTTGGCTACTTGGTCTTCTAGTTTGGCGTAGAAGCTGATGATGGCGCTTGCCGTATTCAGCGGCAATTAGAACCACCGGGTTATGACGACTTTTCTCTCCGTAAAGAATTCTACCGCGTCCATACCTTGGCCATGTCTATCTCCGAAGAATGAGTCTTTCATTCCGCTGAATGGAAAGAATGCAATGGGGGCTACCAGCCCAACGTTTATGCCTATGTTCCCACATTGAACTTCATACTGGAATCTTCTAGCTTCTTTTCCACTTGCCGTGTAGATGGATGCAGAATTTCCATATGGGTTACTATGAATCATTTCAATCGCTTCATCCAAGTTATTTGCTCTCATCAAGGTCATGACAGGCCCGAAAATCTCTTCCTTTCCAATAATCATATCCGGCGTTACATCTTCGAATATTGCAGGGTTCAAGAAGCAGGTGTCTGGATAATCGCCGATGATCCTGAGTCTTCTTCCGTCAAGAACGAGTTTGGCTCCTTCTTGTATACCCTTTTCTATGTATCCAAGAATCCGCTCTTTCTTATCTTGTGATTTCACTGGGCCCATCTGTACAGATTCATCAAGGCCGTATCCAACTCTGATGTTAGATGCGGCTTGGACCACGTGATCTCTGAAACGTTTGTAGAACGTGTCATCTTTGCCGACTATACAGACGTTGCTTCCGGCGAGACATCGCTGCCCTGCGTTTCCATACACTGAGGTCATGACGGAAGGTATCGTAGCGTCAAGAACTGCGTCTTCCATGATGACCAAATAGTTCTTTGCGCCGCATTGAACCTGAAGCTTCTTGCCATGCTTCGCGCCGATTGCGTAAATGACATCTCTACCCACAGGGGTGGATCCAACAAATGAAACTCCCTTGATACTTGGGTGTTTTAGAAGCTTGTCCACAACTTCTCTTCCGCCATGAATAAAATTGATGACGCCTTCAGGGAAACCTGCTTCCTCTATTAACTCTGCAACTCCGTTTTGGCTGAGTGGAACTTCACTGGAAGGCTTTACAACGTACGTGTTTCCAGTAGCCACGGCGTACGGGAAGAACCAGAATGGAATCATAAATGGAAAGTTGAACGGTGATATGCAAGTGAAGACGCCATAGGGTTGTCGAATCACCTGTTCGTCTATTCCTGAAGAGACGTCCTCCGCGTTATATCCCATCATGAGAGTAGGAATTCCCGCGGCCATTTCGACGTTCTCAATGCCACGGCGAATTTCGCCTCGGGATTCGTCGATTGTTTTTCCATTCTCCATAACTCCGATTCGAGCTAGTCTTTCAAAGTTCTCTTCGAGTAATTGTCTCAACCGGAGAAGATAACGGGCCCGTGCGAGTGGAGTAGTTCTCCTCCACTCTGGAAATGCTTCTTGAGCCGCTTCAACCGCCGCATCCACATCTTGGCCAGTGGAAACTGGAACTTTGGCCAGCACCTTGCAGGTTGCAGGGTTGGTCACGTCTAGGATCTTGGATGAGTTTGACTCAACCCATTCTCCGTTTACGTAATTCTTCAGCGTTCTGATCTCTTTTATCGGTTCTTCCAGAATTGCCAATTGTACGTCTTCCTCCCTACACATGTTCGATTGTTCGGGAGAAGCTAGCATTGATTTAAGTATTTCCAAATAAAGGCTGGCTTTTATGGAATTGGGATAGCAATAGAGGTATTTCTTGAGACGCTATCTTGAAATCTCCGAACACTTAAATCGAAGTCCTCCTCAGGTGAAGTCTAACATTAAGGTGTTGCAAGTGGACGGAACACAAGATATCATACGAAAGTATTCGAAGTATGTCATATCAAGTTGTGTGAAGAAGGTTGAGCCTATCGTAGTCGCGGAAGGGAAGGGGGCAGTCGTCAGGGATCTTGATGGAAAAGAATACATAGACTGTTGGTCAGGGATCTCCGTCGTCAATTCTGGTCATTGTAATCCTGAGGTAACGTCGGCTGCAAAGGCACAGTTGGACAAGCTTCTTCATTGCTGCATATATGTGTATCATAGTATTCCGGCGGCGAATCTAGCTGAGAAATTGTCTATGGTATGTGGAAAGCGTCTTCGGAAAACGTTTTTCGGTAATAGCGGAGCCGAAGCTATCGAGGCTGGTTTGAAAATTGGAAAGAAGTTCACTAAGAAACATGAAATAATCGCGTTGATGTGTTCATTTCATGGACGAACAATCGGCACTTTGAGTGTAACGGGACAGGCGGGTAGACGAAGGTATGATATGGGTCCATACTTGAGCGGTGTATCATATGCTCCGGCTCCGTACTGTTATAGGTGCAGTCTGGGACAGGAGTATCCAAGTTGCGGCGTACAATGCGCTAAGATGATTGAAGACGTTATAAACTACTGTAGCTCGAATGAGGTTGCCGAGTTTATAGCGGAACCTATACTTGCAGAGGGAGGAATTATCGTTCCTCCAGAAGGTTACTTCAAAGAGGTCAAGAATATACTTGACCGGTACGATATTCTGTATATTGATGATGAGGTTCAGACAGGGTTCGGACGTACTGGAAAACTTTTTGGCTGGCAACATTATGGCGTCGAGCCTGACATAATGTGTATGGCGAAGGCTATAGCGGGTGGCCTGCCTCTAGGCGCTTGTATAACACGAGAAGACATAGGCAATTCATTTGAGCCGGGCGATCATCTTTCAACGTTTGGTGGAAACCCGGTATCCTGCGCGGCGGCTCTAGCGAATATCGAGTATATAATGAAGGAGAACCTAGCCGAGAAATCTGCGAAGAAAGGGGAACGACTCTTGAAGCTTCTCAACGAGATCAAGGGAAAACATAGACTAATGGGAGACGTTCGTGGAAAAGGGTTGATTGTCGGCATAGAAATGGTTAAAGACAAAGAGAAGACGCCGGCTCCAGAAGAAGCCGTAAAGACAAGAGACCTTTGCAGGGAAGAGGGCATCTTGCTGGGTCATGGAGGGGTCAAGAATAACGTTCTCAGAATCCAACCCCCACTCGTTGTTTCCGAAGAACAGTGCAACCGAATTGTTCAGGTCTTGGACAGATGCCTTTCAAATGTCGAAAACAAGTAACAAAGCGAAATACTTGTTGCAAACTAGAAGACTTCTCAGAACAATTGAAGTGACTTTTTTTCGAAATCAACGACAAGAATAGTTATCCACACTGTCGTTCTTGCTAGGTCAAGCCACGCACCTAAAATGGAATCGAAAAGCATCGAAGTCATTCCGCTGCAACTATGGTCCGCCGAAGTCTTCTTTCATTACTAAGGCAACGACTTGTGTTTCGGTCCTCTCAACTCCAGGGATGGCAGCAATCTGATCCAGCTTTCGCAGAAAGCTCTCCCTAGTATCTGATTTTATAAACACCAAGAGATCCTGGGCACCGAGCACAAAATAGACTGCGCAAACACCTGGGATCTGACCAACCTTGTGCCCCACCTTCTTGTAGTATCCCGGGCCATACTTCGCCCGTATCCAGGTGCACGTGTAATAATCCCTGCCTAGTCTTGTTGCGTCGATATAGGCACGATAACCCTTTATTATTCCCTCGGCTTCGAGCCTTTGGATTCTATAGTGAATTGTGGATCTCGATGCTTTAAGTTTCTGCGCCATGCTATTCAACGAGATCCTGCAGTTACTATGAAGCAGATCAAGTATCTTCCAGTCCAAGGGATCCAGATCGATATGAGGCGGATCAGCGGGTTGCCTCCGAGTATGTGTATCGAAAACTGACTCAACTGACAATGGGCCCATCAGCTTCACATGCACCAACTCAATCGAAACATATTAATCGTTTTCCGTTTCAACATCTTATAGTGATCAGGAACCAGTCTTGGCAATGAATAACTCCAACCCACGTTGGACTGAATTCAGCACAATATCTCTTCCTGTTTTGATACTCGTCGTCACAATCCTCGATCTTGTCTTGCAAAGATCGCCCAGCGAATTGATCTTCGATCCGCCTTTGCTGATAATCATGTTGATAACTGTCCTCGTATCGGGAATGGCTTTTGCCGTAACCTATGTCTCAGCAAGAAGTTACATGACAACTGGATTAGTCAACATTGTATTACTGGGAGCCGGCGTCTTGGCTGTCGGAACGGGATGTCTGGGCGTGTGGCTTAGGGGGTTACCAGGCGGGACCAACCTTCTAGTAACCACCCACAATATCGGAATGATGACTGGATCAGTGCTTTGCTTCGCGAGCGTGACCTCGCCGGCAGTAAAACAACTGAACGTGTCAAAGCTCAAGTTGAATTTGGCAGCAGGATATGCTGGCGTCTTAGCTTTCATGGGTGTGGATACGGTGCTGGCAATTAGGGGTGCTTTTCCACTGTTCTTCATTGAGGGGACAGGTCACACTTACCCCAGCCAGATTGCCCTAGCAACCTCGGCGATTCTGTTCGCCGTTTCCTCCAACATTGCGATGAGAACACACTTGAGATCGAAGAAACGGTTTCCGTATTGGTATTCTCTCGCGCTGGGGTTGTTTGCTTTTGGGAATTTCATTTTTTTGTTTGCGAGATTTGTTAGCGACTTACTAGGATGGGGGGAAGGATCGCACAATGCCTCGGAGGCATCTACCTCATTTTCGCTCTCCTATCCACTGGCCGACACAACTCTGGTTGACCTATCTGGGCCCCAGCTCCATCGCGAGAGTACTATCTTAGTCTTCCGAAAGTCCAGTCTTAACTGTAAGAGCAACAGCCACAACCACGCGATTGGGATACTGCTTGGTCAAGAGATTGTAGGACTCGCCCAAATCTTTGGGCTAATCCCCGCGGGCCCGCCACATGTTTTGAGAGGGAGATCCTTGAAGCAACATCGGTTTAAGGAGACAACCAAACGCCTTCGATGTAACAAATCTGGTTGTCGGTTCGATTATTGGCGCTGACATATATGTGGCTGCTGCTCTTGGCGCAATACTTGAACCTGCCTCACCCACGTACCGAGTTAAGAAGATTGAAAGAGCTTGGTATATTCAGGGGAATTCCTAAGAGTGGAGTTTAACGTGTCTGCGAAAATTACGAGCTATTTATTGGATCCCTGGCCTGCTTACCGTGCATAGGATTAGCTGACAAAATGTTCCCAACCGACTGGTGCTATTTTACTTTCTCTTGCACCAGCTGTGCGTAACACCACTCTTCGGTCCCTTGTGGTCTCGCCTATTCTATGAAGTGTTCCTCCTGCTTTTCTTGCGGCTCTGAGGGCTTTGTTCCAACTGTCTGGGCGTACGGTAACCACTAGATTGAACTCTTCGCCACCGTGTAGAACGAGATTCCTTACGTCTGTCTCTGTAATTTCTGCAAATCTCTTTGCCTGTGGGCTAGCTGGCAAATATTCCATCACGAAACCCACACGACTCATTCTAGAGAGCTCGTACAACGACCAAGCGAGCCCGTCACTTGAATCGATTGATGAAGTTAATGCCCCAGACCTTGCAAGGGTTAAGCCTAGTTTCAGTTGAGCTTTTGGCAGGAGCACAGTTCTAACCAGTTGTCTTCGAAGTTCTCTTGGTACTCTTATCTTTCTGAGTAGGATTTTGAGTCCGGCAGAGGTCTCTCCGAAGAGTCCAGTCACAGCTAATATGTCGCCTGGTCTCGCTCCACTTCTAGATATGATTTTGCTTTTTTGGGTCAACCCAAACCCGAGACAGTCAATGACAAGGTCTGAAGCCTCGTCGGTGTCTCCACCAATGATGTGTACACCATACTCTCGCGCTCCAGCCTCTATTCCCAAAGCAAGTTGTTCTATGTCTCTTCTTGGGAATCTTCTAGGCATCCCAACAGATATCAAGAGGGCTATCGGCCTAACTCCCTTCGAAGCAAAGTCACTTACTGTTACTACGACAGCTTTGCGTCCTATCTGCCAAGGCGTCATTTCCTGTGGAGCATCTGTTCTATCAACCAACATATCCGACTTGAGGACAGCTAGTTTGCCTTCACCAACATCTACTGCAGCGACATCGTCTCCAAAAGGAAGGGCCATCTTGGGCATCTTTCGAAAAGAGTCGATAAAGATCTGAATGATCTTTCTTTCTCCCAGCGTCTCAGCGAAAGACAACAACAGTTCACCAATGACTAATTAACAGAAGTAAGGTGGGATAGAACAGTTTTACGCTTGAAGCAAAGCCTGGTTCAGCTGACACAAGTCTAGATGGTCAGATCCAAGAAGTCCGAGTTGATATCATTGTTAATTATGATCTCATGACTCGACGGTGACCAGTGAATTCTTAAGTTCCTGTGTGCAGTGAGGACGGCAGTACGCCCCGGTGGCTCAGCCTGGTAGATGTCAGATTCTCACCAGAGAGCGACGGCTTCGTAAGCCGTAAGTCCCGGGATCGAAGCCCGGCCGGGGCTCCAAACTGCAACCAATACGTTTGTCGGCTTTTGGATGGACCTTCAACAGATTCAAATAGGGCCCGTTACTCTTTGTTGATTAGTTACCCAAATAAGCGTAACCGCCAGTGCATGTTTATGAAATTCCTAGGGTTAGGCAGCAGGGAAATGATGGTGGCATCGATTTTCGGAGTAGTTGGGGGAGTGATAGCATCTGTGACTGAAAGAGTTGATGCCGTAGTCACTGGTGGAAACGCAACGCCTTTGGGATTTGTAAACACGTATACGTGGCTTCTGGTTTCGGCTGTTTTGTTCGGACCGACAGGTGCTGTCATAACTACTGAGGTTCAGGCTTTTCTAGGGTTAGTCACCGCTGCGAACCCACTTTCGTGGTTGTGGCCTTTTGTCAACTTCATATTTGCAGTTGTGGTAGGTTCTGTATCTGTATTGATTTCCAGGTTCAATCGGCACATCGCGATCAATGCAAAGCTAGTCTTAATGAGCATCAGCTGTGCAATTCTGGATATTCCACTAACATATCTTGTAGTCGTCACGATACTTGGTTTACCATTCATATTTTATCTGATGGCCTTGCCAGTTTACATAATACTGCAACTGGTTCCATCTACAATAATCTCGTACGTCATTCTCAAAGCGATTTTCCGTTCGAGGATCCTTTCAACCACGTGAATTACGAAAGAATGCGCTAGGTCGTTGAATCAGAGCCTTGAGACAAGAAGCATAATGAAGAATGGAGGACTTTACCCACTCTATGATGGAGTTCGATAAGAAGAATCGTTTGTCTGTAGTATTTGACAAGCTTTCCAGGCATCAGGATCTCACCATAAGCGAGGCTGAAATTGCTGCCAGTTGCATCCTGAACGATCTTACTAACAATGTACCAGATACACCCGCACTGTTGACCGCTTTCTTTGGTGGCTTAACCATTAAGGAGCCTACAATTGACGAACTTACAGGTATGGCAGTTGCGATGGAGGAAACAAAGAGATTCAAATTTCAATTCAATGCGAAGAAACCACTTGTCACTGCTGGGGGAACCGGTGGGGATACTGTACCGACCATAAATGTAACTACACCAGCAGTAATCATCGCCGCATCTGCCGGGTCCTATGCTTTGAAGAGCGGCGCCAGAGCTTTTTCATCTAAAACCGGTTCCTCCGATCTGGCCGACGCTCTAGGCATAAACATAAGCGCTCCCCGTGAAGTCGTGGAAGATTGTGTCGAGAAGATCAGAGTTACTGTCTGGGCTTCAGAGGGCGTCTATCCTTGGATGCGTCCCCTCATCGATTTAGGGGCAAAAGAATCCGTATCCCTTGTCATGCCTTTCCTCTATTCACTTAGGCTTATGATAGCCACGGCGCTGAACCCATTCTCGATCAAACGTCAAGTAAGAGGAGTAAGCAAACCCTTCACCGAAAAAGTTGCCAAAGTATTGTCGAAATGTGGCTACGAAAAAGCACTTGTAGTTCTGGGGTATGGGAAAACAGAAGATGAAAGAATTGATGAATGCTCTAGTCTGGGGAAAACTGTTATCTCAGAATTGAAACTCAACGGTAAGATAGATACATATCAGATTTATCCGGAAGAGATAGGTCTCAAAAGGGGAAAGACCGAAGAAGTCCTCGCGATGTCCAGTCACATCAAGAACGCTAAGGTGACGGTCAAGATTCTATCAGGTACAGATAGAAGTTCGCGTAGAGATCTTATACTTTTGAATGCGGCTTCAATCCTTTACGTGGCGGATGAAGTGAAAGACATTAAGGATGGCTATGAGCTTGCTAGGCAATCGATCGATGAAGGGAAAGCCGTCGAAAAATTGAGAAGTCTAGTAATGTTGAGTGGCGGGCAGATCGAGAAACTTCAATCGATCATTGATTCCCTAGAATAGTTCAATTCTCAAGGTGGATTTGGTTGTCAGCGAAAACCGAGGAGAAAATCGCGGTGAGTTTTGTGTCAGAGAAACTTGCACGATTAAAGAAAGCGAAGGAACTGTTTGAATCTGATATTGGGAAAAATGTTGAAATGGATGATTTCCTGGACATGCTTGTCAAAACTTACATGTCCTACAGGGATAAGAGAGGATCGTCTGAGAGCAGTCTACTCCAGAAGCTGACGGGACAGTAAGGCTTCATCTCTTGACAGAGAACGAAAGCATCAATATCTTATCTACAGTCTTGATGTTCTTAAGCTTCAAAGGTACCGCATTCTCTTCCTTAATGAAACCCTCGCCGTCCACAATGGTTGGTGCATCTCTCCCACCCCAAATGTATGGCATTATCCAGAGAAAGAATTCGTCCACTAGTTTTTCCTTGAAAAAGCTCCACCGTATTTCGCCTCCCCCCTCAACTAATACCGTGTCAACTCCGCGACTTTCAAGTTCATGTAACAAGTCTTTGATATCAACTCTTTCAGTTCCTGTTGATACGTAGACACCTACATTCTTACTTTTGAGCGATTCAACTCTCTCTTTAGGAGCATTCTTGGTGATGGCGATGATCGTTGGAGCCTCATCAATATTCAGGATTCTTGAATCTAATGGTATTCTCGCATTGCTGTCTAGAACTACTCTGATAGGGTTTCTGCCTTTGATCTCTCTCACGGTCAGTGAGGGATTATCAGCTATAACCGTGTCAACTCCAACTATTATAGCGTCAACCTGAGATCTTATTCTGTGTAACATTCTTTGATGTCGAGAAGTCATGAACTTCGTGAATATTCTGCCAACTCTATTTGCGGGTGCTGTCTTTCCATCTATGCTCATGAAACCACCTACGATCACTTTTATTCTACCCAATGTTTCCAACTCTCAGAATAGCAACTAATTCCACAATCTGAGAGATCAGATTAAATAAGCCCATTCCTGCGTTGCAGGTGAGAGAATCCGATCCTCTTGCCAGCGTCAACCATCTGAATACTCGCAATTCTAGCGTTTTTCTTCTTTTGTAATCTTCGACAATATCATGTCAGCGTAGCCCTCATCTAGGCGCTCGTCCGACATTATCAAATAGTTATCTTCATTCTCAAAAGCTATTGCGAAATTGTGCAACTTTTTCTTCACCATGGCTAGTATTGTCATTACTTGATCTTTGTTATACTTCAAAGAAATCTTCCATACAGGAGTCCAAAAGCTCCCTTCGCTTTCTAATCTAGGGATCTTTCCCACACGTATTATTGAATTGATGCTAGGCACTGGAAAGATGTTTCGAGTCTGAACTTCTAGAAATCTTGCAGCTTTTGTTACATTCATTTTCCAATGAGCCTTTTCCATGTCTAATGGCATCGAATTTCAAATTGACGTGAAACTCTTTACGGTCTCCTGATCGAGTCGCTGTAAGATTTCATCTATAAGCTTCACAGCGTTCTCCGCGTCTTCGAAGCTGAAAAGACCCACATGCGAATGAATATGTCTTGTTGGGACGCTGATGACTATGCTAGGGCATCCGCCCTTCGTTATGTGAATTCGGCCTGCATCGGTCCCTCCTCTTGATATCATCGATAGTTGGTAAGGTAGGTGCAGATTCTCAGCGGTCTCGATGACGAAGTTCTTGAGAAGTTGATTTGGAATCATCGTGGCGTCGAAGGTCATTATGCTCGGGCCTTTTCCCATCCTTGACGGAGCTTCATGAGGTTTGATGCCCGGTACGTCTCCAGCTATGTCGACTTCACAGACTATCGCCACGTCCGGTTCAACTATATAGGCTGAGGTTGCGGCGCCTCTAAGTCCTACCTCTTCTTGGACTGTTGCAACACCATAAACTGTGTTAGGATGATTGATCCCCTTCTCCTTGAGCCCCCTGATAGCTTCCATGGCTACGAATGTTCCAACTCTGTCATCGAATCCTTTTCCCATGGCTATCTTTCCCTGTCCAACTGTGGTGAAGGGTGACCATGGCACGGCTGCGTCGCCTATTCGAATTCCAAGTCTTACAGCCTCTTCACAACTGGTGGCTCCAACATCTATGAACATATTCTCTTTCTTCACCACCTTACTCGCCTCTTCCTCTGGTAGGAGATGTGGTGGCTTCGCCGCGATTACTCCAAGCACATCGCCTTTTGCTGTTCGTACGGTTACCCTCTGTGAGAGCAGTACTTGGTCGGACCAGCCTCCAAGAGGGTTGAAAGTTAGAAAACCTGTCTCTTTATCGATTCCACTAATTACAAATCCAACTTCGTCTATGTGGCCGGCAATCAAGACCTTTGGGGCATCATAGATGCCCTTTTTCTTGAAGATTATGGAACCAAGTCTATCTGTTGAGATCTCATCTGAAAATGTTTGGACGTAGCGTTTCACAATCTGCGCCGCTTCACGCTCGAAGCCTGCGGGCCCAAAAGACTCGCTCAACTCCTTCAGAACTTGAATAGATCTCTCATTGAACAAGACATTCAGCCATCGCTAAATAAACCGTCAGACGATATTAATCCTCCTTCAATTATTTCTTCAGAGAATTGATGTCTATTGCAAGAGACGCGATAGTCAAGGGTTCAATGCTGAAAGCTTAATCTATATCATTGTCTACGAATAAGGCCGTGTACGCGGGGGTTG
>Ga0315282_10003341_pt1 | contig 28831 bp, 29 predicted proteins | sample YL17G07_20_MG_FD_203693 | JGI IMG/M metagenome (GOLD analysis project Ga0315282, IMG submission 203693) | Sediment microbial communities from Yellowstone Lake, YNP, Wyoming, USA - YL17G07_20 | ecosystem: Environmental > Aquatic > Freshwater > Lake > Sediment | place: USA: Wyoming | collected... | reverse complement strand
AAACTGAAACCCGATGTTTTAGTCATCACTGGAGACCATTCCACTCCCACTTCATTAAAATCTCACAGTTGGCATCCCAACCCCATTCTACTGTTTTCAAACTATGTCCGGCCAGACAGGATCCGGCACTTCACAGAGAGAGATTGTCAGAGAGGACAACTGGGCAGGTTTCCAGCCATGGATGTCATTCCCTTGATGTTAGCCAACGGATTAAAACTGAAAAAATTCGGAGCATAAGGCACAAATCCCTCCTCGCCCCCCTTTACTAAAGGGGGGTCGGGGGGATTATAACTGTTTGGTTAGGATGAAATCATTTCGTCATCTTTATGGTCCCGTTCCTTCCAGAAGATTGGGGAGGTCGCTCGGGATTGACCTCGTTCCCCATAAAATTTGCACCTACGACTGTATCTACTGCCAGATTGGGAAGACCACGGATAAAACTCTTGTAAGAAAAGAATATGTTCCTGTGAAGGAAATTTTGGAGGAAGTAAAACGCTTTTTTAAGGAAGAGACTTCCTCCATCGATCATCTCTCCCTTTCTGGCTCTGGAGAACCAATTCTCCATTCACAAATCCGTTTGGTCATAGAAGGGATTAAAGCCATCACCTCCATCCCAATTGCTGTCATCAGCAACGGCTCTTTACTCTATGAAGAAGAAGTGAGAAAAGATCTCCTCAGTGCGGATATTGTTCTTCCTTCATTAGATGCAGTATCGTCAGAAGTTTTTATGAAGATCAATCGTCCTCGCCCAGGATTTTCCATTGAAAAGGTGATTGAAGGAATGGTCGAATTTAGAAAGGTTTACAAGGGTCAGATTTGGCTGGAGATTTTATTCTGTAAGGGTGTCAATGATAGCAAAGAAGAACTTTTGAAGATGAAAAAAGCCATTGATCGAATCCAACCCGATCTCATTCATCTCAATACAGTCGTTCGGCCTCCTTCTGAAAAATGGGCAGCCCCTTTGAATCAAAAGGAGATGGAAGAAATCCAAACCTTTTTTTGTGAAAAGGCTTCCATCATCTCGGAATTTGATCGCCATCCATCATCAATGCTAAAAAGGGATATCAAAAAGGAGATTTTGAAGATTCTGAAAAGAAGGCCCCTTACTCCATCTGACCTCTCTAAAGGGATGGGGATTCCACAAAATGAACTGGACCAATACATCGAGCCCCTAACCCAAGAAGGAAAGATTAAAACCCGGATTTTTAGTGGTTCGATTTATTATGAAATAAAGTAAAAGTTTTTAGCCCCTAGATGGTGGTCTACATTTAATTCCAGAAATTAGAAACAATCCCAATTTCTGTTCTTATTGACTTTATTTTCCCGAATCAGTAAACTCTTATCAAAATTGAGGCCATGCATCAACATCATTTCGCTCTTTAGTCATATATAGGGTAGGTATGTGGTGTGGAGATAAATTTTACTCTCATTTCTTCTAATTGGCCCGTAGGGCAGAGTTCCACGGGCTTGCCCGTGGGTGAATGAGAGCGGCGGCGATAGGGTATAATGTATGCATGGAGACACGAGTATCAGGACACAGTGTGTATCGGACGGAATACCATATTGTATGGATACCAAAATATCGCCGCCGCATCCTGAATCCTGGCGTCAAGGCGTATGTTTTGAAACTTTTTCCGAAGGTTTTGGAGACGATGCCCGGTTGTGAGATGGTGGAGCAAAATGTTAGGAAGGAGCATTTACATTTAGTGATGGTAATTCCACCGAGATATGCGGTCAGTGATGTGGTGGGGCGGATAAAGGGGGTAACGAGTAAGTACCTGAGGAAAAAGTTTAGCTGGTTGAAAAAAATATACTGGAAAGAGAACATAGTATGGTCCCCTGGCTACTTTGTGTCGACCGTTGGAGTTGATGAGGATCAAATCCTCAAATACGTCCGATGGCAAGGACGCTAGGATGAAGGTCAAGCGAAGCTTGACTTATTTTAAAGTGCCACGGGCTTGCCCGTGGGTATCTACGGAATGGTTTTTTTGTCTCATTTGACAGATTTATTAGAGAACGGAATAGGCTTGATGTATATCTATATTGGGTGCAAAAGCATAGGAAAGGTAAAAAGTCCTTTGGACAGTTTAGGCCTGAACGTGGGGGGGGGAGAAGTGATAAAATTTGTCAGAAGTATGGTCGGTATATCCCTGTCTGCGTATGCCTGCGGTAGGCAAGGCAGTAGGGCGAAATACTTCGCTTATACCCCCATTTTAGGAGCATATCCGAATCCTATATTCGGATATGAACGAGTTAGGCGAAACGGCGATTTCTAAATATGAATGATGGTAATATGGAAACAATGATGAGATCAGTTGTCAATGACACGATCCCTAAAACAATAAAGCCGCCAGAAGAAATTATCCACCTATTTAATATAAAAGAGGTAGATAAGGATTGGTCATTCGAAGGGTGTAAACCATCGGATACTGGCAAATGGACTCATGATTACCACAGATATCCAGCAAAATTTATTCCCCAATTAGTTGAGAGATTAATTATTGAATATATATCTCATAAAGAGGCTCATATAAACGATCCATTTATGGGGTGTGGATTTTGTATTGAAATCTCAAAGGAAATGTTGGTGAATTAACATGAGTTATCATATCTTTCTTGTTGGAGAAAATAACTTTGATATTTGCATCAAAAGAGGGGTATATGGTGGGATTCACCCAACGGACTCGGCAAAATCAAAACAAATAACCTCCGAAATAATAGCAAGTTTTTCGGGCATTAGAGTTGGAGATTTCGTGTTCTTCTATGTGAAGAACAAAGGAATCTATGGCTTATGGAAAGTAACTCATGAACCTTTTTATGATACAACACCCATTTGGAGCGATAAAAATCAGATATATCCATATAGAATATGTTTTGTACCTACAGTTAGGAAGTTTTCTAAACCCATTGCCATGAATGATGTTCTGGACTTAAGAGATAAGGGGAAGATTTGGACTTTCGATTTGGGGCCAATTACAAAGAAATCTCATAACCCCATAACCTCTAGTGAGGGAAAAGAATTGATCCGCCTTTTACTGAGGAACAATACAATTTTCGTAAAACCAGATGAGATAGTTCAGCCATATTCTCATTCCGTTAATCAACCATTGCCACTAAATTTTGAGCATGACAAAGGACGATTACGATATGAAGGTTATCTCAATGCATGGTTTATGTCATCATTCGCGCAAGGGAAATTAAAGGAACTTATAGGAGATTATGGGGACTTCTTAAATTTTGTGCCTACATCATTCAATAAAGTGATGGACATATTTCTCACTCACATAACAACAATTGACTCTGTGGATATTCTACACAAATTTACATGTATGGAGCTTAAAACAGGTATAGTTTCTGAAGATTTTGCGGAAATCTCCGGAGAACCACTGGCGCCGGATGGCATGAAGGTGGACTCAGAAGGGAATGTCTATGTCACGGGCAAGGGGGGGATCTGGGTGCTCAATCCGGAAGGGAGAAGGCTTGGGATTATCACAGTTCCGGAACTTCCTGCAAACTTATGTTGGGGAGATAGAGAGTGGAAGACCCTTTATATCACAGCCAGAACTTCCATCTATAGGGTTCATCTCAATATAGCTGGAATTCCAGTATCCTAAAGGTCATCAATTCTTAGATCCCAGGGTTTGTTTCTTCTTAGTTGAAAGGAATTGACCCGGCTACTTTCCTAATCATTTTGGGGAATAACTCTTGAAAGAAAATGTGTGTGAATTACTAAAAGAACAGATAACAAAATCCCCTTTCGCTAAGTACATGGGCATGACCATATTGGATGTTGCCCCTGGCTATGCAAAAGCGGAAGCAAGATATTCAGAAGAAATGTGTAATTTTAATGGGTTAATACACGGAGGGGCAATTTTTGCACTCATAGACGAAGTTTTTGGTGCTGCTTCGAATTCCCACGGGACAATCGCTCTCGCTTTAAACATGAACATCACATTTATTAAACCTCCCCAAATCAATTCCACCCTTATTGCTGAAGCCAAAGAAGAGAGCCGGAGCAAACATTCGGCAACCTATCATATTGAAGTTCACCAAAAAGGCGAGAATGAAGATCAAAAAATAGCCGTCTGCCAGGCCCTTGTTTACCGGAAAGAAAAAAATTTACCTTTCTTTGAAAAGGATAAAACCAATTGAGATATTTAGATGTTTTAGGATATAGCCTTTGGGAAAAATAAATAAAATGGATTCATACTATTCTATTTATTTCAGTCTGGTTGATTTAATTCTGTCGCAATTTTGTCACACGGTCCCACCTCTAAAAAATAAATACGCTCCCTAGAATGTATTATGTAAAAGTGCCACATACATCTAACTTTGATTACGGAATAACACGGATATTACAATTTACAACATTAGTCGGTTGAACCTTCCCATCCTTAATATAATAGATATAACTTTCTAAGGCGTAGGAGCCAGAGTTCTTAGCCCGAACTTGTACTTTGATCGTTCCTGGTGATCCATAATTTACGTCCGTTACTTTATAGCAGTATGGACCGTCGCCCGAGAAGGAGAAACAGGCTGTCCTAATCTCTGGTTTACCATTTGCCTCAAAATTGATATTCACCACAAAAGGGAAATTTACCTTGATGTCTTCTTTCATTGGAACCTGCATGCTTAATAGTCTTAGCTCCCCTGAAGCAAGAGGTTCTGTGGGCACCGTAGCACAAGAAGAAATTGATAGAATTACAACCCCACCCACCAAAACGGTAATCCATATAGATCTCATTGTGAACCTCCTTCTGATTGAAGCCTCTCGACGTTGCCCGTAAAGGTGGCCTGCAATATTCTTGGATGAATGCCACTCCGGGGCATTATAACACAATAAAAGCGGTTTTTAGAGTGGGTTCAATGTCGCGAATTGTATAAATATCGGTCCACGAGCAGGTAAGACTGAAAGGGCTTGACAATGGATTCTAAACCTGATGACTTCCTCATCCTTCTATCATCAAATAATAACCAACCGCGTCTAAAATACTTTAAGCTCCCCATAGTCCAGGCGATTCGTACCCGCATATTTCACTTCATAATGGTAATCGACAAACTCTTTGAATCGAAACCGCAGGGTTCTTTTTGGAGGTATAAAGTTACTTATCACGAAGCACTTATCCGGGTCCAGCCTCGCGCCCAATCCTGAAAACACCTCTGAACTAACCTGCTTACACTAGGTTCCTTTACCGAATTTTATTACTTCAAAAGAGATGTTTTAAATTTACGGAAGCCTTTATCGATCACTTCTAAGGTTGCCAAAGGTAAATCATAATTTGGAGCATCAGAGAGTTGAACCCATCGGGCATCAAGGACATCAGATGAAGGGTTGAGTTCGAGGGAAAGGCATTTACACCAAAAATCGACCAAGACGTAGTGATATTTTATTCGATTGTTTTCGTCCCTGCCAACCCAATCTAAAACTTCCACTATACCTCCAATCTCCAGTTCCAGACCAGTCTCTTCCTTGACTTCCCGTAAGACCCCCTCTTTGAGCGTCTCTCCAAGTTCTATGGCACCGCGTGGTATGCTCCATTTGCCATAGCCAGGCTCTTTTCCTCTCTTGACCAATAGGACTTTATTGTCGTGAAAAATGACAGCTCCAACTCCCAAAATCGGCTAGTTAGGATATTCACGCTCCATTTGCGATCCCCCCTTTTGGTGAGGTTATTAATTTGCTCTTAAGTTTACATCATAATTTTTCAATACTGATAGATCTCTTATTTTCTTTCTTAACAGGATTCTGATCCTTTTTATAAAAGGGATTCAACATATGCGATATTAGATATATTCGATTTTTTGTCAAGGGATGAAGAATTCTGGGGATATGTCCAATAAACCAAGTTCCTATTTTCTGTCATATATCCATCCAAAAAATTGAAAAAACAAAAAGGAAGAAGTCCATGAAAGAAGATTCGGATGATATGATCCGCTAACTCCTCGGTGCTAATTTTACCTTTTGGGTTATACCACTTGTAAATCCAGACTGTCATACCAATAAGGCAAAAAGTAGCCACGGCTGGATTAATGATTTTTTGAAGGATTGACGTCTTCTCCTAAAGCGATTCGGTTGAGGAAGTGATTTAATGAAAGGTATGGCTGAGTATTGGATGGAAAATGTGGAGACTATATCGAGATCTGATCTGGCAAAGACCAAACTTGAAAAATCGAAAAAAGTCTTGGCTTATTGCCAATCCCTTTCAAAATTTTACCAGAAAAAGTTCGGGGATGCAGGCGTCTCTATTTCCAAAGTTAAAAGGCTGGAAGATATCGGCACCCTGCCGCTGGTCCGGCAAAAAGTTGGAAAAAGTAAAAAAATACTTGACAAAAAAATTAGATTGGAGTACAAATATTGTGGAATTAGGTTTCATAATATGAAATTATCTTCGCTTGATAAAAGCCTCAGAATCCTTGACTTACTGGGAAAGAATCAAAATGGGTTAAGCCTCTCTGAATTGGAGGAGAAGATAGGTTTCCCCAAGAGCACCATTCACCATATTTTAAGTACGTTTCTTCCCTATGACTATGTTGCGCAGAACCCTGAGACTAAAAAATATTGTTTAGGCTTCAAATACCTATCCCTCGGTAAGATAATTCTCGATAACCTTGATCTCCGAAAGATAGCTAATCCCCATCTGCAGTTACTCCATGATGAATGCGGTGAAGCAGTTCATCTGGCTATTTTGAGAAATGGAAAAGTTGTCTACATCGATAAAATTGATTCCCCAGGCAAGCTTTCTTTAGCTACATACATTGGGTTTTCGACTGAACCGCATGCAGCGGCCGGTGGCAAGATTCTTCTAATCGATCTGTCTTTGGACTCCCTAATGCGAATTTATAAAGATAATCCCCTCAAGGTCTATGGCAAAAATACCATTACGAATCTTGATAAATTAGTAAATGAATTGAAAAAGATTAAAAGGCAACAATATGCAATTGATGATGAGGAGTACTATGTAGGTGTAAGATGTGTCGCTGCACCTATCAGAGCAGGGGGAAGAATTGTCGCTGCGGTGAGTATCACAGGATCTAAGTTCAGTATGACCATGGAACGGATTAATAGCGAGTTGAGAAGTTTGGTAATAAACACTGCTGAAAAGATTTCAGCTGAAATGGTTTGGTAATTTTTAAAGAGCAGAATAAATTAAATATGATAACACGAAACCATTTCTCTAGCACATTGGGAAGTCTATGAAAGAGATTCGCATCCATGGAAGAGGTGGTCAGGGATCTCTGGTTCTAGCGCAGCTCATGGCCATTGCAGCTTTAGAGGATGGAAAATACGGACAAGCTTTCCCGTTCTTAGGGGGTGGGGGAGAGAGAATGGGGAAGCCGATTATGGCCTTTTGTCGCTTGGACGACCGACCAATTCGCTTGAGAAGCCGCGTGAACGAGCCGGACTATGTGATTGTGCAAGATACAACTATTATCAGGGAGGTCTATGTTCTAGAAGGGCTGAAGAACGGAGGAAAGGTCTTGGTTAATACAAATAGGAAATCCCACGAACTTGGTCTGAAAGGACCCTTTCAGGTAAGAACCTTTTCTGCGGAAAGGATCGCAAGGGAGATTTTGGGTCGGCCAATCATGAATACAGCGCTCTTGGGTGCATTTGCGGCCCTAACGCGAGAATTAAGCCTGGATGCTGTGCTTAAAGCGGTACAAAACAGGTTTCCGGGTGAGTTGGGGGAGAAGAACGCCAGGGTAGTCCGGGAGAGCTATCTGAAGTTGGAAAAGGCATCAACATGAAGATCACCGTTGGAGCAGTTGTTAAAGGTGGTACCTCCGTGAACTATAAAACCGGTGGTTGGAGGGATGAGAAGCCAATCATTCATCTCGACAACTGCAAGACTTGCGGCCAGTGCGAAATGGTCTGCCCTGATAGTGCCATTCGGGTAGTGAACAAAATTTACGTTATTGATTATGATTATTGTAAAGGCTGTGGTCTGTGCAGCTTTGAATGCCCCACAAAGGCCATCGAAATGATCCCTGAGGAGAAATGATATGGGCCAAGATAAGGTTATAGAGGGCTCTGAAGCAGTGGCCTTTTCCGTGAAAGCCTGCCGAGCCCAAGTGATCTCAGCATATCCCATAAGCCCTCAAACTCACATTGTGGAAAGACTTGCCGAGATGGTGAGCGATGGAGAACTGGATTCGGAATATGTAAGTGTGGAGTCTGAATTTTCTGCAGCTAGTGTGGTGAGCGGTGCCTCTGCCGCTGGAAGCCGCGCGTACACCGCTTCTTCATCTCAAGGATTGCTACTCATGACAGAGGTACTTTACGCCAGCGCCGGGATGCGGCTCCCCTTTGTGATTACGGGAGTGAACCGAGCAATTTCAGTGCCAATCAGTATCCAGGTCGATCAACAGGACACAATCAGCCTGCGAGACTCTGGGATCATTCAATTTTATGTTGAAAGCAGTCAAGAAGCCTATGATACCCACATTGCTGCGTTCAAGATCGCAGAAGATCCAGAAATTCTTCTGCCTGTGATGGTCTGCATGGATGGTTGGATACTGACACATTCATATGAGCGAGTTTCCCTGCTACAACAAGAATTAATCGACCGGTTCCTCCCCCCATTTAGGCCAATTCATTTCTTAGATGTCAATAATCCGAAAACCTGGGGATCTTATACTGAGGCGGATGTCCTCATGGAATTCAAATATGCGATACACGATGCCATGCTTAGGGGCAAAAAGAGAATTAAAGAGATCTTTGGGGAACTCGCGAATATTACAGGTCGAAATTATGGAGGGCTTATTGAGGCTTATCGGACAGAAGACGCAGAAATAATTCTTGTTGCCTTGGGATCATTAGCAGGTACAACAAAGGATGCCGTGGATGAGCTGCGTTCAAATGGCCAAAAAGTGGGCCTAGTCAAAATCCGCTGCTATCGTCCTTTCCCTTACGAGGACATTTGGGAAACGATTAAAAAAGCCAAAGTCGTTGTTGTAATGGAGGCCAATTTCTCAATGGGTAGCGAAGGCGCCGTTGGTATGGATTTGAAGGCAAAACTCTTCGGAAAGTCGGGTTCTCCCCCTATCGTTGATTTTATCACAGGTCTGGGAGGACGGGAGGTCAACAAGGGAACAGTAGCGAAGGTGGTGCAGAAGGCGTGCGAGATTTTGGCATCGGGCGGCTACCTGCTTGAGCCTTACTGGGTGGATCTAAACCGGGATATCTTACCCTAAGGAGATAAAAATATGAATTTGGAGCAGGCCTTAACCCAGGAAGATCTCTTCGCCCCAGGGCACAGGGCTTGTCATGGATGTGGCATGGCGTTGGCGGTTCGACATATTTTAAAGGCGACAGGGAAAAACGTCATTGTGGTTACGCCAACAGGTTGTCTTGAAACATTCGCGTCTCCTTATGGATACTCCCCATGGCGCGTCCCTTGGATTCACCATCTTTTTGAAAACGGACCTTCGATTGCCACAGGAATTGTCGCGGCATTAAGAGCCCAGAAGCGAGATGACGTTCGTGTGTTGGTGATAGCTGGAGATGGTGCGACCTTTGACATCGGATTTGGGGCTTTATCTGGGATGCTAGAACGTGGCGATGATGTACTCTATATCTGCCTTGATAATGAGGCATATATGAATACGGGGGGGCAGCGGAGTGCTGCTAGTCCGATATATTCATCGACGACCACAAATCCTGTCGGTAAGAATTCTTCAGGAAAGGCCCAAAACAAAAAGGACCTTCCATTTATCGTCGCTGCTCACGGGGTGCCTTACGTCGCGATGGCTTCGGTGGCTTTTCTGAAAGATTTGGGGGACAAGGTGAAAAGGGCAATGAAGTTACGAGGGCCGAATTACATCCAGGTCCATACTGCGTGTCCATCGGTATGGGGGTTCGCTTCAGATAAGACTTTGGAGATTGCCCGCTTGGCAGTCAATAGTGGTTTAGTTCCCCTTTTTGAAATGGAAGGGGGCAAGATAACGAAGGTGCGAAAAATAAAGAAGCGGGTACCGGTTTCAGATTATTTAAAGGCCCAAAAACGTTTTGCTCACTTGTTCAAAAAGGGTCGAGGGAAGGCTGAACTGGCCGTTATTCAAGCCATAGCCGACCAGAATATTGAGAAATTAGGGCTTCCAGCCCGCGTATAAGGCGATCGTCAACAGAAGTTGTAAGAAATAGAGAAAGGGAAAATGATGAGGATTCAGAGTGGTGCGGAATACATTGAAAGTTTAAGGAATCTCCACCCCATTATTTTCTATAAGGGTAGGAGGATCGAGGATGTCACCCAACATCCGGCCGCAGCCCCTCATGTTCGGGCAGCAGCAATGACCTATGCACTGGCCAATGACGAAAAGTATCGAGATCTTGCCACGGCCACTTCTCATCTTACCGGCCACACTATTTCCCGCTTCACCCACGTGCACCAAAATGTTGAGGATCTGATCAAGAAGATAAAACTTCTCAGGGTTTTGGGTCAGAAGACAGGAACTTGCTTTCAGCGGTGTGTGGGCTTTGACGGCATCAATACAACCTATTCTGTTGCTTACGAAATCGATCAAAAATATTGTACAAGCTATTTTGAACGTTTCAAAAAGTGGTTGACGTACATTCAGGAAGAAAACCTCATGGTCGTGGAAGCCATGACAGACTCTAAAGGGGATCGATCCAAGGGACCGGGCGATCAGCCAGATCTGGATCAGTACGTTCACATCGTGGAGCGCCGGCCCGATGGTGTTGTCATACGAGGAGCCAAGCTTCACATGACCGGTGCGGTTAACTCCCACGAAATCTTGGTTATGCCTACTACGGCCATGGACGAACAGACTAAGGACTATGCGGTGGGATGTGCCATTCCTATAGATGCACCTGGCATCACAATGATCTTTGGACGTCAGGCAAATGATGATCGTAAAGATAACCGGGAGCGGATTGACACGGCTAAACCCTCCTTCGGGGCTGTCGGAGGGGAAGCAGTTATTGTCTTCGAGGACGTCTTCATCCCAGCAGAGAGAGTCTTTGTGGAGGGCCAAACCGATTTTACCGGTGTCCTTGTCTATCGTTTCGCCGCCCACACCGCGCCAATTACGGGGCGTGCAAAACCGGGTTGATGGATGTATTAACTGGAGCTGTTAGCTATTTATCCCAAATTCAGGGGACAATGAAAAGCTCTCACATCAAGGAAAAGGTTACAGAAATGATTCACCTTTCCGAAACCCTTTACAGCTCTTCCATCGCCTGTTCGGCTGAGGGATGGCCAACACCCTCAGGGGCTTACATGGTGGACACGATGCTTGCTAACGTATGCAAACAGAACGTCACTCGATTTCACTTCGAGATAGCCCGGCTAGCATTAGATATCGCTGGAGGGTTTATTGCGACGCTGCCGAGTCAATATGACCTGGAAAGCGAGGAAGTGGGTCACTTGGTTAGAAAATACTTTTCAGGAGTGGAGGGTATCCCTACAGAGCATCGCATTAAGATCGCTCGGCTCATCGAGGCAAGGACCGGCGCTACGGCTCTTGTGGAATCCATGCACGGTGCGGGCTCGCCCCAAGCCCAGAGAATTATGATCCTTCGAGAAGGGGATGTGAGAAAAAAGATCAAGTTGGCAACGTCACTGGTCGGGATCACATCGAAGGATAACAGGTAAAGGGAGCACGTTCAGAAAGAAGTCAGGTGTTCTCAACTAAGATAACAAGGAAAGAAATACAATCAAAGTTAACGAAATATTTGGAAGGAAAGGTCAAAAGTCTTGGCTATGAAATCGATGTTATTCAGAGAACGCTTCTTTAGCAGATAAAAAGAAGAACAAATCAGTGTGACGGTAAGGGGATTCGATAATTATCCTCCAGGGGTAAGTTGAAAATCATTAACGAGAGGAGAAACTCCCATGATTCTGGCCACCTCAACTTCTAATCTAACGGTTACTAACATAGCCTCTATATATACATGGACAAATCAGGCCAAAGACAAAGAGTCTTTTGACTGATTTTTAGGAAGGAGGTTTATTATAAGCAAGGCTAAGGTATCTATTGTCAAAACTAAGCAGAATCCCGGATACCCAGAAATCCTTGAGTCCATTCGCTGTGCTCTCAATCTCATCGGAGGTATTGAGGATGTCGTTAGACCAAATCATCTGGTGCTTATTAACCCCAGCTGGGTAGCATTTCCAGTGGAGCGAGAAGCGGGCTGCATCACCCTACCTGAGGTCTCTCGCGCAATCGCTGAGATCGTGAAAGCAATGGGTGCACGGCCGGTGATCGCAGAATCATCTGCAGTTGGTGTGGATACGGACAAGGTCATTCACAGCTCTGGCTACGAGGATCTTTTGGAGATAGGTTTTGAGGTTGTGAACCTAGAGAAAACTCCTTCCGTAAGACTATCGGTTTCCAATGGGAAGGTGTTCCAAAGCCTTGAAAGTTATGAGTTGGTTCAGAAGGCCAATGTGGTGATCAGTGTGCCTAAACTCAAAACCCACGATCAGACGGAGATGACCTGCTCCATCAAGAAAATGAAGGGACTTCTGACGAATAAGGGAAAACGTGCCATGCATCAGGAGGGGCTATTCGAGGGGGTGGTTGACCTCATGTCCGTGGTAAGGCCCCAGCTTGCCGTGGTGGACGCCATCATCTGCCAGGAGGGTGTGGGCCCGATCTTTGGCAAGCCCATTGAGATGGACCTCATCTTGGCGGGAAAGGATCTAGTGGCCGTTGACTCGGTTTGCGCAAGGCTCATTGGGTATGAACCCAGAGAGACCCTCCTCACTGTAAATGCGGCTTCAAGAGGTTTGGGCGTAATGGATCCACAGCTGATTGAGATCGTAGGAGAGTCATTAGATAAGGTCAAACGTCGTTTTCTTCGTCCCATTGAGGATAATCCTGTGAAGGTTGATGGTTTTCAATTGATTCATGGCGAAGCCACTTGTACCGGCTGCCGGAATACTGTTATGAGTGCTCTCATCGATATGCGCAATGCGGGCCAGTTGATGTACTTGCCGGGTGTCACTGTAGTGACGGGTGACGCTCCGCTACCCGAAGGTCCTCATAGGGAGAGCATTGTCACCATTGGCAAGTGTATGTCCAAAAAGAGTCAGACCGAGCGGCACGTCAAAGGCTGTCCACCCAATAATGCGCTTGTGGTTCAGGCGATCATAGGGGGGAGGGCAGAGGTGAAGCGCATGTACGCAAAGGAGAGCTTGGACAAGACCGAGACCTGAATTTACATTTCCCATCATCCTAAGGAAGGTCGCAATGGAGTCGATTTTTGGTTACATGGGGAAATACGATTACGAAAACCTGTTCATGTGCCAGGACAAGGCCCTCGATTTTAAGGCTGTCATTGCCATTCACGACACAACCTTGGGACCGGCTACCGGCGGGTGCCGCATGTGGCAATATGACCACGAGATGGATGCCATTGAGGACGCCCTGCGTCTTGCCCGAGGTATGACATACAAGTATGCTGCTGCTGGGGTCAATCTAGGTGGTGGTAAGGCCGTCATCATTGGTGATCCCAAGCGCAAGGATCGAGAGCCCATCTTTCGGGTATTTGGAAAATTTATCAATCGCCTAGGAGGAAAATATATTACAGGTGAAGATGTGGGTACGACTCTGCGAGACATGGAATACATTCGCATGGAGACCGAGTATGTGGTTACTCTCCCCACCTATCTTGGCGGCGCAGGAGATATAGCCCCTATGACTGCCTTGGGAGTGATCTGCGCCATGCACGCCTGTTGCAAGAGATTTTATGGATCCGACAGCCTAAAGGGAAAGATTGTGACAGTGCAGGGCTTAGGTGCTGTGGGGCGTAATGTGGTAGAACAGCTTCACGGCCTGGGGGCCAAGCTAGTAGTGACAGACATCGATCCTGACAAGGTTGAGTCTATGGTTCAACGGTTTCAAGTGGAGACTATCGATCCGGAACGTATCTACGATTTGGACTGCGATATCTTTTGTCCGTGTGCCCTGGGAGCCATCATCAATGACAACACCTTGGCCCGACTAAAATGCAAGATTATCTGTGGCAGTGCTAACAACCAGCTTAAGGAGGAGCGTCACGGTGAGATTCTTGAACAGAAGGGAATGGTCTATGCCCCCGACTATATTGCCAATGCCGGAGGTACCATATACGACACGGACCGCTTGGGAGTGGGAGGCGTGAGCCATGAGCGCGGCAGAGAGAAGGTCTCTCGCATCTATCAAAACATGGAGCGGGTTTTTGAGATTGCTGATCGTGATAGGATTCCAACCTCCCTGGCAGCTGATAGGTTGGCAGAAGAGAGAATCAGGAAAATCGCCCAGGTCAAAAAGTATGTGGACAACTTGAGGCCGTAGCGGATATCAGGTTGGAGATGACGACAGATTCTTCGCGGGACGAGGAGACAGCAATGCTAAGGATCTGGGCAAACAATGGTGAAAAAATTTAATAGGTTATCTATTTTTAGATGAGATAGGAGAAGGTGAATGAGATTGGCTTCTGTGGTGAAGAACATCGGGGGAAATCCATACCAGGTGTCTGGGGAAAAGGGGTGAAATTGAATGGATTTGCTTTTTATTTTGATCTCATATAATATAAAAGTTGTATGCATTCGATCTCTCTGGAGCATTCATAAAATGATCGTCTACTATGAGGGGATCTAAGGAATCGTTGATGTTGAGGAGCTAAAATATAGGTGGTTTATGAGAAACCGCAGTCATTTTTCTTGTCCTGAGGTTTTTTTCTGATCCCAATTGGCCAAACTTCTTCATGAACAATCGTTCCTTCATGATTTTCAGGGTTCAAAAAACCTTAACCGGACAGTATTGATTTGCTATGAAAGGTTTAAATAAACGAGACCTATTCGATGTGCTTTCACTCCAAAGGGGCGCTTTAGAATGCAGTCAAGTTGACGAATTGCAAACTAAGGTAATTCAAAATTTGGAGAATATATTTAATCCCCAAGACGTCTTTTTTTACCTGGCCCATCCCTCAGAACAACGAATCGATTTTAACCGGGGTGTTTGGGCTTATGGAGATGAGAATTTAGTTACCCAGTATTACAAATATTATTATAAACTGGACCCGCTTTTCGATAAATATTTTTCTCTAAACCGCGATGTTTTTTGTATCGAGGAAGTCATTTCTATCCAATATCTCCTATCAACTGAATATTATAACGATTATCTCACCCCCTCTTCAGCACATTATATAATGTATGTTGTTTTGAGATCTGTGAGAAAGCCGTTAGCACTCATTGGCATGTGTCGTTCAAGGGGTGAAACCAATTTTTCTTTTCAAGAAAGAGCTAAGGCTAAACTGCTTTCCTCATACCTGTCAGCAGTACTGGAAAAAAATATTATTTTAAATGAAATCCGCAAAAGAGAATTTGTCCTCAGTTCAATCACCGAAGATGTGCTCAATAAAGGTATTATAGTTCTTAACGATTCCCTTGAACTCATTTATATGAACAAAATAGCGAGCAACATCATCTCTACTTTATTCCAGGAGGCGGAGTGCAAGGAAAACCCAAGTTGTATCCCACAGTTTTTATACCAGTGTTGTAAAAACTTTAGAGAATCAATAAACCTGAAAGAAAGTCCTGAAACTCACCAGCAGCAATCTAATCAAGTAACCTATTGCTCCAAACAACCGATATTGGTTAGTCTTAGTTTCTTAAACCCTGATGATAAAATACCATTATTTTTAATCCTCCTTGAGCCGAATAAGATTATGTTATTCTTGTACCCAAATCTGAAAAAAATTGGCCTCACTCCTCGGGAGGTGGAGGTGATTAACTTTCTGTGTCAAGGACTTACAAATAAAGAAATTGCAGACAGACTTTTTGTCAGTGAACACACCATTAAAAACCACCTCTTTAATATTTTCGAAAAAATTGGTGTTAAAAATCGTACCAGTTTAGTAGAAAAGGTAATTCATCTCACCACGTAAATCCAGTAGATTTCTCCTTAATCTTTGCCTCTATTTATATTGTCTATATTGTCATTGTCTATATTGTCGAGAACCTGGTAAGAGATCTCTGAAAAATGAAGGTTTTAGTTTGCCCCATACGTTCATCTTTATGATGATAAAGGGGCCGAAGCTCCAATGTGGTCTTCAGGGTTTTGAACGGATGTTCACCCCTAATCAAAGAGAGAGGAAAAGGTCCTAATGGGTTTATTTTAAGGGATTCTACGTTGTTCAGGTAGTTTTTTCTTGGTGACTATACGTACCTTCCTGTGAGGTAAAACCGTGGGCATTCGAACATCCAACGCCTTCAACAGTTCTTGCGATTCTTCGCGAGGCCTTGGGAGCTTTAGACAAGAACCATGATCTTTTACTTTTATCTCCATCGAACAAAGGGTGGAGAGCGGCTTGAGCCCTTCTTCGATCGCCATATCAAACGCTGCCCAAGCCTCCCGTAATTTTTGGACTTGGAAGATTGTCTGATAAATAGATTTTGGCTTAGGAGGACAGTGAATGGTTTTGGAGAAGTTCATGATCGACGGCCAGGTAGCTGTGATTACTGGAGGCACAAGGGGGATAGGGAAAGCCCTTGCCTTGGCCTTAGCCGAGGTAGGGACAAACATCGCTACGGTCAGCCGCACCCCAGGGCATGAAACAGAAAAGGCTGTTTTGGCTCTTGGACGGCGATACTAAACTGTCCAATTCCAGGGGTTCAGTCCAGTTTGACCCTAACCGATTGAAATGACGATGAACTAAATAGCTAAAAAGGTCGAATTAAGGAATCACTGACCTATTGTGATGATTTAAACGGTTTTTTCAGAAATCATATAAAAATGAGAAATTCTTCCTATTGATTTTTTCAAATTTTGGATTAAAAGTGATACAAAGTTGAATTACGAATCATCTTTAAAAACTCTGAGGCGATTGAAGAATTCACGTTTAAGAATAGGGATCGGCATTTCCGAAACAAAACACGTAGAAGGGTGGTGGGTTTAGCCCGGTCTGAGACTTTCAATGGTGGGAGATTGTCAGGAACCGCGTCGAATCTTTGAAGCGATACATGAAGGTTTTATCGTAGGAAGTAAAATTTAGTTTTAATGGTTTGGAGCGGTGCCCAGAGGAACGGAGAAATCGAATCAGGAAGGGTTAGGGGTAAGGATCGCCGCTGCCAGACGGGCCAAGAAGGAATGGATATTAAATATTAAATCGATGATATTTTATCAAGGGATGGGTGCTGAAAGATAAGATGGAGATAGAGAACAAGAAGGTCATGGTTCTTGGTGGATATGGAGAAGTGGGATTTGGTATCTGTCATCATCTCCTCTTTGAAAATCCCAAAGAATTGATTGTGACTTCTCTCAAAAAAGAGGAAGCCTTGACAACGGTGGAAAAACTCCGATTGGAAGCACCAGAATCGTGTGAATTAACTCCTATACATGGTAACCTCTTTGTCCGTTGGTCTTTGAAGGACATTCCCCGCGATGAGATTTTAGCCACCCCCAAATACCAATGGTGGTTGGTAAACGATAATTTGACAGAGCTTACCGAGGAGATTCTTGCCTCGTCGACTTTGTACAAAGTAATCTCCGAACATCGGCCAGAGATCATTGTAGACTGCGTTAATACAGCAACCGTCCTTGCTTATCAGAACGTGTATCAGAGCTATAAAGAGATTTCAAAAGCTCTTCAGACGCCCCAGGATACTGAAGGTTTAACGCAGGGAATATACCGACTCCTCTCCACCCTTTACATTCCACCCTTGATTCGCCATGTCCAGATTCTCCATGAGGCGATGAAGAGGGCAGGTACTCTTCTCTACTTAAAGGTCGGGACGACAGGGACAGGGGGGATGGGGTTCAATATTCCATTTACTCATGGAGAGGGGCAACCTTCCAGGCTTCTTTTATCAAAGGCTGCGGTGGCAGGGGCGCAGACGCTTCTGCTCTTTTTGTTAAGCAGGACTCCCCGGGGGCCCATTGTGAAGGAACTCAAACCTGCGGCCCTTATTGGGTGGAAGAATATTGGGAGAGGGCGGATCCTGAGAGGAGGATATCCTGTGCCTCTCTATGATTGTCTTCCAACGGAAAGTTATCGGTTAACTCAAGGGGGACTACTCAGTTCCGAAAATGGAAGCGTAGGATTCCGGGTGGAAGGGAGGGAGTTGGAAGGGGTATATGTGGACACTGGAGAAAGTGGTCTTTTCTCCCTGGATGAATTCAAGGTGGTGACCGCCATGGGTTTGATGGAATACATCACTCCCGAAGAGATTGCCAAGACGGCGGTTCTTGAAATTCGAGGGGTCAATACCTCGAAGGACGTTCTTGGCGCAATTACCGGGGCAGTGATGGGATCCACATACCGGGCCGGTCATTTGCGTCATCGGGTGATCCATGAAATGGATTCCTTGGGGCAGGAGGGAATTGCCTACGGTCTTTTGGGGCCGCGGGTTACGAAGTTGATCTTTGAGGTTCACCTGATCAAGAGGTGTTATGGGACTTTGGAAAGAGCCCTTGAAGCGTTGCCTGTGGAGATGTCTCGGAGATTAGAACAAGAGGTGGAGAGGGACCATGGGTTTCGCAGGGCAGCCATCTCGCTTGGGATTCCCATTCTTCTGCCTGATGGAGAGACATTGCTTTTTGCCCACAGGTTGAACAGGGACGAAGGTTGGGAGGAAGGGCTTCACGTTCAATACCAAAAAGAGAATATTGAAAAGTGGGCCTCCCTTGAGTGGATTGATCTTCGTTGGGAGAATATGTTTTGGTGGCAAGAGCACTTTCAGAGGATCGTTAAGGAGTCGAGGGAATGTACAGGGGATATGAGTTCTCGATTTAATCGGGGAGGTTGTTTCTGGGAGCAGAATATAGAAGGAGAAATCATTATTGTTCCAGGTGAGGTTGTGGGTTGGGTCCTGATTTTTGAAGTTCATAATCTTAAATCGGCTATTTAGGAGGATAAAAATGGAGAAGGTGAAGATCTTAGGCATAGCGGGAAGCCCCAGGAAAAATGGGAATACGACCAAAATGGTAGAGGGGGCGCTTCAAGGGGCCATGAGTGTTTCTGGGGTGGAGACGGACCTCTATGAGCTTGCGGGGAAAAAAATTGGCTACTGTGTAAGCTGTTATAAGTGTGTGGAGAAAGGCGAGTGTGTCATTAAAGACGATCTTCAAGATATTGTAAAGAGGTATATGGAGGCCGATGGAATTATTTGGGGCGCACCGGTATATCATATGTCAATCCCCGCTTCAATGAAGGCTGTATTTGATAGAATGGGTTGTTCCGTTGTGTCTCATTACGCAGGTAGAGGCAAGGATGTTCCGAGACTTGGCAAGGCATGTGGTGTGCTTACCAATGGTTATCATCGTTATGGGGGACAGGACTTTGCATTAAATTTTATGATGAATAGCTGCGTGCTGATGAACGGGGTGGTAGTTTCAGGTGATAAGAATACAGGCAGCTATGTGGGGGCCGCGGCCTGCACGGGAAGTCCAGATCTCGAGAGCAAGGACGTTATATTAAAGGATGAGGAAGGGATGCGGTGTGCAGAGAGTGTCGGCAGGAGGGTCGCAGAGATGGCAAGGATAATCAAGGTAGGCATATCTACGCTAAAAAATGAATTGCCAGCGGAGTATTTCTATACATGGGAGGAAGTTTGAAAGGAAGGAGGTGAGGGGAACATATATTTGGCTTCCAGATGAAGGAGGAAGGTTCCATTTATGTTTTTTAAAAGATTAAAAAGGAGGAGGTTATGTGTAGAAAAATTTTGTTGATTGCAGTTTTGATCGTTATGGTCCTAATGGTCCGACAAGCTTCAGCTAAAGATTTCACTTTATTCGGAGAGCCCTTATCCTTGTTAGGGTATGTAAGCCAGAACGTAGGCTATAGTCTGAAGGGAGAACACTACGATACAGAGAAAGATTTTCAGACTGCGTTATTCAATATTTTCTTGGAGGGCAAGTATACTCCCTATAAGGACTTGCAATTATACGCTTCAACCAAATTGACGGGGGATTGGATTTATCTTCTGAAGGATGATGATCGATCATGGAATAACAAATTATTTGACAAATCAAAGGGTCACCTCTCTCTGGACGATAAGTATTGGCAGATCTTGAATGAGGCCCACCTAACTTGGTCAACAGGGAAGTCTCTTGTTCGAGTGGGAAAGCAGATTGTCAGCTGGGGGCAGACTGATGGTTTTCGTCTTATGGATCAAATCAACCCTCTGGATCAGCGAAGAGGGTTTGCGGATGTAGAATTCGAGAATACGATCATCCCAATTTGGCTAGTCCGGGCGGAATATTACGCGCCGGTCATGTCGAAGTGGTTGCAAGAGATCGGGGTTCAATTTATCTTTAACCCCAATGCCGATTTTATTCGCAACCAAGAAATTCAATTGGGGAATGATGTGGGAGGGATTTGGGCACCCAATGTTGAGATTCCTCTTGGAGGTCCGTTTCCATTTGATTTTGCCCGTTTGGGTTCAGCCTACCAAAATATTAAAGAGCCACACCGGTTCAATTACAAAGGATATGAATATGGGTTGAAGGCCGAAGCCGTGATCTATGATGCGGTGGTCACGTTAAACGGCTATTATGGTCTGGACAAGGATCCAGAGATGATAAGTTCGCCTATCGCGCCACTGACGAGTGCTGCTTCTGATAAGAGATTGCTTCTCCATCCGTTCCTGGAAGGGTTTTTCCCACGCTTCCAGTTTGTTGGAGCTACGTTTACTCGGGAAGTCCCGTTTCTAAGAATTCCTTTCGGAGGAAGTCCTTCACCAGTGATACGTTTGGAGAGTATTTATGCCTTCAATACCACATTTGTGACGGCGCTTAATACGTTTGAGAAGCATGACGAGTTACGCTGGGCCATTGGGGTGGACTGGAAGATGAAGATTAACTTTTTAAATCCAAAAGCAATGTTTTCCATCGGTCCACAGTTTTATCAACGGACGATCATGAATTTTCCACATGGCTATGGCTTGACATATGCTAGTGCTCCGGTGGAGAAGAATAATTACATGACCACACTTTTTATCAGCACTTCCTACTTAAATGCAAAACTAAGTCCTTCGTTCTTTTGGATGTATGACATCAATAATAGGGCTCATTTTATTAAGCCGCAGATCGAATATTCCTATACGTCTAACTGGCGGTTTACTCTGGGAGGGATGTTTTTTTTGGGAAAGGAGAAGGGCAAGTCGTTTCAGTTATTTGAAAACAAGGACCAAGTCTTCTTTAAAGTGGAGTACAGGTGGAGTTAGAAAAGAACTGAGGAAAGAAGAGGTGGGGGATTGGGGCAGTGTGGGCAACCTTAAAATGAGTTACTCTCTGGTCTAAAGCCGAGAGAGTAAGGCCCGTTGGCATGTTGATGTGTGCCGGAATTTACTCTGTCCTAGTAAGCTGGGACTTCGAAAGGATGCCATTCATCCCCAGGCTTAATATCCTAGGGTTTCCTGGCACCTTTATAAAAAGGAGGGAGAAATGGAAAAGATTAAGGAATTTTGCATTGGGCTGATAGTTTTCACATTTTTCATGACCATGATTACATCTTCCGGATGGGCCTGGGGTGCAGGAAAAATCCCGAATTTGGATGAATGGCTGAAACAAAAAAATATTCTTGACGACCCGAGACCCTTCTTAAAGGGGGCAGGGGATCCCAAAAATTTCTTAACCCCCGAACTTTACAAGAAAGTGACCTTCGATGTAGAGGCAATGAAAAAGGCTTGGGCTGACGTAATCGGGTTTATGTCTCCAGATTTGGTAGGGAAGATAGCTCCAGAGATCAAACCGGGGACCTATACCTTTCAGGACAAAGATAAATACCCGTTTAAAGAATTAATGAGTGCGTTCCACTACAACCGGTTCAAGCCTGGGGGACCGCCACATGTGGGCAATTTTTCAGAAATAAAGGTGGTTCCTACGAGACAATATTACTGGGCTCTACCCATTGCAGAAGCTACGAAAAAGAATGAGGGTAAAACGAAACTCGATGATAAAGGATATTTTGTTCCGGAAAGTTATGTGGCCGGATATCCATTTCCAAAACCATCCGGAAAATTCAAGGCTCAACAGGTTGTTTATAACTGGTATAAGCGTTATAACGACGGAGAAAATAACGTCGTTAACGAACGTGCTATGGGGTTTAACAGAAAATTGATGAATGATTGGGAATCGTATATGAATTATTGGGAGTTAAAACTCAATGGACGGGTACTTATAGAACCTTTCGGGTGGTATGACGAAAGAGCTCGAAAAAGAGGGGAGGAGAGGGCATTTAACTTTGTTTACAATTCCCCGCAGGATAGCGCTGGCAATGCATACATTAATATGATATTTGACGATCCCGACAAGTCAAATCAACCATTGTTCTACATCGCCCAGATGAGGCGAATACGAAAATTGTCAGCCGAAGATACTCAGGATCCATACCCTGGCGGAGATCTCACTATGGATGATGGATACGGGTTTCAGCAAAAGTTAACTTATAGGAGGTTTCCGTACAAATATGAACTGGTTGGGGAACGGGAATATCTGGTTCCAAACTATACATGGGATGGCTCAATGTATTTCGATTCCAAAAAGGGCTACGAATTGCACAATGAGTGGGAACGGAGACCGGTTTACGTACTACAGTTGACTCAACTTGATCCAAACTACATTTATAGCAAGCGAATTCTATACATCGATAAAGAGAGTTTCACCCTCCTTTTTACAGAGAACTATGACCAGAAGGGGCGTTTATATAGGACCCACGAAAATTTTCATGCCTTCCACCCTGAACAAGGTATGTTTCATTGGTGGGCCATGTTGGGCATGGATCATGTCGACCTTCACAGTCATATCATGAACATCTTTGGAAACAGCTGGGCTGATTGGGTAACGCGTGACCACACTGGCGTCGGGGTTATGATGAAAAAAGGCAAGTAGTAAAAACGAATTTGCCATGTACCCCCGAGATGAGTGGCAGGGGATACACGGATCTTGGAGTCATAGATTTTCTCAACCTGAGTAGATTAACCGTTAGGGGTGTGCGGTAAAGATGCAGACATGGGTATCTCGGATTTTTATATTGAGAAAGGTCTTCTGGATCATGCTGGGTTTGGTGTTTCTTGGGAGTTGTTTGAATCCCCATTTTCTTTTATCCCAGCATAAGCTCTATGATGACCTTTTCTCTGTCAGTTTTCCGAATGAGAAGGATGGATGGGCCTGTGGACGTTGGGGGACCATTCTTCGAACTTCAGATGGGGGGAAGAACTGGATTCGTCAGATCTCAGGATTAAGCCTAACCCTGACATCGATCTGTTTTGTGGATTCACGGAATGGGTGGACTGTTGGGGATATGGGGATCATCCTCCACACTGCCGATGGGGGGAAGACGTGGGAGAAGCAGAAGAGCCCCGTGTCGTACTTTCTGATGGGGGTCTATTTTGCGAATTCCTTGAAGGGATGGGTAGTGACGGAGTGGACCCACATTCTGCATACGGAGGATGGGGGCAAGACATGGGGAGTGCAGTTTAAAGATGAAGACTACATCTTGAAGGCCATTTCATTTTCAGATTCTCAGAATGGGTGGGCAGTTGGGGAGTATGGGTATATCTATCATACGAGCAATGGGGGAGTTTCGTGGAAGAAGGAGGCGGGATCATTCGGTCTATCCGAGGAGACTGGTGACGTTGTGGCGGAGCCTTTTTTATTTAATGTGGTGGCGATTGATTCTCAGACGGCGTGGGCAGTAGGGATCGATGGCTATGTGACCCGAACGGTGGATGGAGGGAAGACTTGGTCGCCGGTGAAGACCGGAGCCCCGAAGACTCACCTTTTTTGTGTGGCGTCGGATAGGAAGGAGACAATTTTGATAGGGGGGAGAGGGGTACTACTGACTTCTATAGACAGGGGTCGGAGTTGGAGGGTCCCGGAATTTAAACCTCCGATCACGTACGGTTGGATTTACGGATTAGCCTGGAACGGAGCTTCAAGAAATATAGCTGTGGGATGGAAGGGAGCGATCTACGAAAGTAGCTCCATCAACTCTTGGCAAAGGGTGAATTATTAAATGAATTTAAGATAGCTTCGAGGGAAAAGATGAGTATTAATAATAGTCTCAGTAAATTAGATCGATTCTGTGGATGGTTGTCCCGTCATAGGCGCGCAGTCTTTTTAATGATCTTGATTGTTACTGGGATCTTCTCTTTGGGTATCTTACAAATGGTAAGTGAAGTTATTATCCAGGATCTATTTCCCCGTGATCATCCGTATCTTAAGATTATGGGTCGTTTCGGTGAGGTATTTGGCAGTGGCGGTTCAGGGGTTGCCATCGCAGTCAGGGCAAAGGAAGGAGATATCTTTAAGGCAACCATCTTAAAGAAGGTAAAGAAGATTACTGAGGACATTGAGCTTTGGGATGAGGTTTATCGGGCTTTGACCATGTCCATAGCGAGCCGATCCGTGAAGGTGGTCAAAACGTTAGGGAAGGGAGAAATTAGCGTTGTCCCATTGATGTGGCCGATGATTCCGGAAGATGAAGCTAAGATAGCGTTATTGAAGAAATATATCTTTTCTAACCCTGCCTATGATAGCGTCCTTGTGTCGAAAGATGGGAGTGCTGCCTTGGTCCTCACTGAATTTAAGGAAGGTATCTCTTATGAGAGGGTTTTCTCGTTGTTACAAAAGTTAAGAAAAGATTATTCCGATGGAGAAACCTCTGTTCATATTGTGGGTTTCCCGATGTTAATGGGTTGGATTTATAGTCTAAAGCCGCAGTTGTATTTGGTTTTCGGTATCAGTATAGCTCTCATGATTCTGGTTCTGTACATCATCTTCTTTGGTAATTTATTGGGCGTAATTGTAGTAATGTTGAACGCTCTGATCCTCACCATCTGGGGGTTGGGGTTTATTGGCTTCATAAGGGTGAACTTCAATCCTCTTATGTATGTTCTTGCCTTTCTGGTGGGCGCCCGGATGATAGGGAACTCGCATCAGATCACCTATCGCTACTTTGAAGAATTACATGCCAGCGGCAATGATAGACTTCGTGCGAGCTATGAGACCATGCGGACCATGTTCATACCTAACTTTGCGGCGGTGACCACGGATGCAGCCGGGTTCCTTGTACTGATTATCGCCAAGATAACGCTGATGCAGCATCTGGCCATCATCATGACGTTCTGGATGCTTAGTATTATCTTAACCGGATTCATGGTGCCGACCATTTGCAGCTTAATCCCGCTTAGAGTGGTCAGTGAGAAATGGGCGAAGGACAGCTGTCAGGTGGATTGGTTGGCCAAGGGTTTGAGCAGATTGAGCCAATTTTCTATTACCTCTGGCAAGTATGTGGTTGGAGCTGGGATCATAGGGTTAATGATCTTTTGCGGCTGGCAGATGAGCAAACTAAAAATAGGAGATCCGACTCCCGGTTCACCTATTCTCTGGCCAAACCATCCTTACAACAGAGATCAAGCCATCATCAACCAACTCTTTAATGCCTCATCGGAAAACCTAGTACTCTACTACGCGGGGGAGAAAATGTCCGCATATAATCCGGCTGTTTTTCTTACGTTCGAAGCCTTTTCGAGGCACATGCAGGCGAGCTTGCCGGATATCTATAAATCCTCTGATTCTCTGATCAACATGGTGAGGATGATGAACGTGACCCTGCACGATGGGGATGAGGTTTGGTACCAGCTTCCGCTGATTCGGCCCTTGTTAGGAGCATTAGCGGATGAAGTTCGGAGAAACATGGATATCAGTTCATTTGGTCGGTATATGGATCGGACCGTGGAGCGGGCACAGATAACGCTTTTTTTTGCTGATCATACTTCGGACAATCTGCTGCGCATCCGCGAGGCCGCCTATGATTTTTTCAAGAATCGTCCGATGAAAATGGAAAAAGGAGAGTTTAAGTTGGCAGGTGGAAGGATTGGGATGGAGATTGCGGTTAATGAGGAGATGAAAAAGGCGCACGCAATCATTGACCTTACAGTGCTGGCAGCTATATTCATTCTCTGCGCTTTATCTTTTATGTCCATTGCCGGTGGCCTCATGCTCGCTCTTCCGTTGATTCTTGCGAATAGTGTGGCTGGTACTTATATGGTCTTATCAAATATTGGGTTATCGATCAATACGCTTCCGATTGCAGCGATAGGCGTTGGGGTTGGGGTCGATTTTGCCATCTACTTTTATAGTCGTTGTCAAGAGGAGTTCCCTTTGCAAGGTGGTGATTGGAGGAGGACAATCGTACAGTCAATCTGTACTTGCGGTAAGGCAGTTATCTATACTGGATTGACAATCATCTTACCGATTATAACCTGGTACTTCTTTTCTGATATGAAGTTTCAAGCCCAAGTTGGATTCTTTCTGGCGATGATCATGGGGACCAATGTTATCTTTACCTTAACCTTACATCCATTGTTGATTTATATCATCAAGCCCAAGTTCATCAGCGGAAAGAAGGCAATCACCTCTGACTAGGTAGTCGAAGCAAAAGGAATGGTTGGAGGGGAATAAGATAAATAGGAGGGTAGCAATAATAAAAGGAAAATTCTATCACAGAAAGGATAGAGGAGGCGTACAGATAGAAGTTGGGATCTTTGATAACCTGAAGAAGGCAGTAAACGAATATGATGCCAAAGAAGCAGTAAATTGGGCAAAGAAAGTAGTGGAGGGAAATATAGATCCTATCAAGGCCCTAAATGCGTTGACAGAAGTTATTAGAGAGGTAGGGGACGGGTTTGGTGGAGGAATACCATGTAAGCTGCCATGCCCATCATACTCAACTAAGTTTCATCATCAAGCACGGCGTTGGAGAAGAGTAGCGCGGAGACCTATTTAGATCTAATCGTAAGTTGTCTGAATAAATTTTTAAAGGAGGTATTATTATGACTCTCATTAAAGCACCAGAACCTCAAGGTTATGCACTTTTTGGGCCGGAACCGAAGTTCCCTGATTTTCCTTACGCTGAGTGGAACGCAAGAATAAACAAGGTAAGGAAACTGATGAAGGAAAACAAAATAGACCTTTTAATGCTCACCAGCGAAAAAAACTGTAGGTATTTCACAGGGTTTACTACTGGACATTGGATTGCTCCCAGCATACAACCTTTGGTGGCCTTAATTCCCTCAGTAGGTGAGCCTGTACTCATTGCGGGAGAGCTCTTTAGGGGGACAGTTGAATCACAAAGTTGGATAAGAGACATAAGGGGGCAGGCTGATCCACATGAGATCAAGTCGCATAGGGAGTTGCCGAAAGAGATTGCTGCAACCATAAAGGAGATGGGCTTCGGCAAGGCAAACATTGCCCTGGAAAAAGGCTGGCTGGGTCATATGTGGATACCAAGACCTTTGAATGATATTGAAACACTGATGAGAGAGTTGCCTGAAGCGAAATTCGTTGATGGCGATAAGGTAATCTGGGGATGCCGAATGATCAAATCATCGCTTGAAATAGATAGATTGAAGAAGGCAGCTACTATTCTCACGCAGGGGCAGGCTGCGATTGTTGAAGAGTACAGACCAGGAATGACGGAGACTGATGTTGGTAAAATAATGATGCATAGTTTAGTGGAGAATGGAATGGATTGGGTACAAAGCTCGAATATTGCCTGCGGTGCAGACAAGGAGGGAATGCTCGATACTTTAGCTACCTTCGATGCACAAATCCACAAAGGAGACTATCTATGGATAGACGTAGTCGCATGCCACAAAGGATATTGGGCTGACATGGCTAGAATTTTCAATGTTGGTCCTGTCCCAGAGGATTTTAAAAAGATTTATGAAGTGCTGTGGAAAGCTTTTGATTCGGCTGTCGAGGTGGTGAGGCCGGGTATCAAAGCGAAAGAGGTCTGGGAGACAGTTGCAAGGATCGAGAAAGAAGCAGGATTTCCACCACTTGAAGTAGTTGGGCACAGTATCGGATTGGATATTCATGAACCACCCTATCTGAGTCCCTCCAGTGAAACAATCCTGGAACCTGGAATGACCTTTGAACTAGAACCTGCGTTATTGAAAGGTTTAAGAAGACTTGGCGGAGGAGGAGTATTCCATTATGAAGACTTAATTATAATAACTGAGAGGGGTTGCGAGGTAGTTCGCGGACTCAGAAGAGACATAATAGAAGTTACCCATCCATATACATAATTAAATTTCAAACCAACGCCGTGCTTGATGATGAAACTTAGTTTAGACTGGGGCCCACCCAAGCTAAAACATATTATACGAGGAGGGATTAGCATGAAGGTTGAAGGTCTGGATCGTGTGGGGATGATAGTCAAGGATTTGGATAAGGTGCATGAATTCTTTTTAAAAGTACTTGGAATCGAATTTATAGAAGTTAAAGACCCTTCTTTGGAGACATTGGGATTGAGATGTAGTCTGAGTCTTGATAATCAAATTGAAATAATTTCGCCTGCTGGTCCGCCGGCGGACAGTTGTCCTCCCTACATAAAGCGCCTTGCAAAGTTGCTCGAAGATAAAGATTACGTTCTATTTGGGCTGGCATTTAGAGTTAAGAACCCAGCAGAAGCCGCTGCTGATGCACAACGAGAGGGAATTCGGATTGATTATATATTTGATATGGAACAATTAGGTCCGATGCACAATGTTAAAGAAGTGATTTTAAACGAAGAAGATACTCTTGGGATTATGATGGAATTTGTAAAATATGACCGTACAAAAAGGAGATCTTAGACTTCAATTGTAATGGAACACCGACCGGAGGATAATAAGTCATGCTATTATCCTTGAACCCCTCCCCATTGTCAAGACAAAAAAGTGGGTTGTATTTGGTGCATGGTTTGAGAAGCCTGCCCTGGATTTAGAGGGATCGGTTGCTTGAAATAGACCTCATAAGGAGTTCGATTTCCCAAAGAGGTATGCAGCCTCTCCCCGTTGTAAAACAGAAAATACCTTGCCAGGCCGTTCCGTGC
>Ga0315282_10003340_pt1 | contig 28838 bp, 26 predicted proteins | sample YL17G07_20_MG_FD_203693 | JGI IMG/M metagenome (GOLD analysis project Ga0315282, IMG submission 203693) | Sediment microbial communities from Yellowstone Lake, YNP, Wyoming, USA - YL17G07_20 | ecosystem: Environmental > Aquatic > Freshwater > Lake > Sediment | place: USA: Wyoming | collected... | reverse complement strand
AGATGTTATCGAACGGATACCAACAAGACCGACAATTGTAAAACAAAGCTACTGTAACCCATGTACCTAGAATAAAGTGTAACCTATGTGCCCGGATCGGACCAGGTTCTTGGCTAACCAATCAATCCAGCAGACGGCTAATAGCCGCCCCTGATTTTGGACGTTATCGCGCCAAGAAAGCTTGGCGTATCTTACCGGGTGAGAGTCCCGGTCGGGTAAGGGTTAGCAACCCACCCGTATCGAGTGTTGCGTCCAGTGCGGGAAAGGGGACGTTCGTTCAAAGTGAACTTATTATTCGAAAGCCTCTATGGGTCGGTTCTCGGGGGTGAGGGCTTCGTTGCTGAATCGAATGGCGAAGGCGGAGGAGCGCTTTAATATAGATCAATACATGCAATAAGTTGTCTTTACACCAACTTCCCCTTTTTTACTTTTTTACCACAACGCTTGAGGGAGAAAGCGTTCGGAGACAATAGAAGAAAGGAGCGATCCATGGGATTAGTGAGTGCGGAGATAACGCTTGAGAACCCAAGAGAGCCAGCTCTTCAGCCTGTCAAAGTCCAGGCTCTAGTTGATTCCAGTGCGGTTCATCTGTGTATTCCTGAACATGTCAGGATTCAGTTGAAACTGGATGAAATTGACAAGAAAGAAATTACGCTGGCGGATGGGGGAAAGAAATTGGTCCCGTACGTTGGCCCCATAATGATACGGTTCAAGAACCGTGTTGGCTTTGCTGGGGCTCTCGTCATGGGGGATCAGGTTCTCCTCGGCGCGATACCGATGGAAGACATGGACTTAGTTATATTGCCGAAAGAAAGAACCCTGGATGTTAACCCCGTTAGCCCAAACATCGGCACATCGATCGTCAAATGAGAAGAGCCGGACAAGAGCGTTCAGCGGACTCGCAAAGAGCCGCAAGCCGCTGACGCTCACCCCGTTATGTCTAATTAAGGAGACGTGCAATAAGGGGGGGTGCAGGAGGGAGAGGTGAGGGTGGGAGAGCAGGGGCGGCGGGTTTCGAGGATACGGGCAAAGATTGCATGGGATTTGAGTCAAGAGTATGGAAATGGGCCGGCGGAGATAGCGAGACAGTTAGGGGTCTGCACCTCTGCGATCGCCACGGCAACTCGAAAAAAGGAGGGGGACGATTAAAAGTGTTAATTTTCCACTACGTCCCCCAATCCCTACGTCCCCCAATCCCCGTCCCCCAATCCCAAAAAGAACGGATGGCTGAAAGAAATGGAAGACCAACTTCGCAGCGTTGGGGCGGACGTCCGGGACTTCCGCAAAATTAAGCCGGAATACTTCGCTGTCGTGCGTTTTCGGCCCAGTTCCCTTGAACTCTTGGATGCGCCCTTGGAGTTTTCCCGCAATGATCCTGCCGTCAGAGCTAACTACTACATCTTGCTAAACCAAGATAAAACACCAAAGCTAATTTCAGACAATAAGAAGTTTATGTTCAGTCCAGGCCACAAAGGAAAGAAAAGCTCTGCCGAATCGAGCTACGAGGGACACTCTTCCAGCATTGATCTAGTACAAAATCAGATCCAAACAAAAATATATCGTCAATTTGTCAAGAAGTTCGGGAAGAACAACGTAGGGACTGAGGTAGACACAGGCTATAGATCCCAAATTGACGTTGTCGTAAGAGAAGGCAAAAAGAAGTTTACGTTTTACGAAATCAAGACATCCTATTCCGTCAGACTGAGCATTCGAGAGGCTTTGGCCCAACTTATGGAATACGCATATTACCCAAACAACAACAATGCTCAGAAACTCGTTGTTGCCTCTCAGAATGCAATTACCAAGGAAGCTCGGGTCTATTTGAAAAACCTTAGGGACAAGTTCGGAATCCCCTTATATTACCAAAGGTACAATCCAGAGAAAGAGTCCCTCGAAGATGCTATGTACTAAGGGCGGGCATAACCAATAAGGATTGAGACGACTTGAAAAGTCGTCTCAATCCGTTGTTCAAGAAGCCCGGAGGGGGAGCGGCGATCCAATAAGGGTAATGGTTCTGCTGATTAATTAGAGGGGGGAAAATCGGAAAGATGAGAGGCCAAGGCCGGATGGCGGAGAATCGGATTTAAGGCACCGGTTATGATCAAACGGGGCGATTTATCCGGTCTGCTGCTTTTAAGCTGAGGGCGTGGAGTTGAAACTTTTGGTAATGGGGCGCACCTCATCGAGGCCACCTCGAGCGGGAGAGCGCAGGTGGGAAGTAAGAGGAACATATTTTTGTTTTTTGGTACGGAATCCCTCCTATCCCGAATACACAAGAATTTTGCGAGGCAGCAGTAAGGAACGGAGTCTGAGGGTACCGCCACAGGTTGGACAAGGAAAGGGCTGCCAGGGCTTGAGCTGAAGAGCCTTGATCATTCTGTCATACCACTCTGTCTTCGTGATACTTCTCCTTTCTCCCTAAGGATGGATTCCCCCTTCTAATCAGAAGGGGTTGCCAGGTATCATACTTGACAGAGCGGTATATGACACGTCAGATGGGCTTCCGAGGGGAATTTTCAGGAGGGATTACAAAGATAGAAATCTGCCGCCTAGCGGCTTACTTGAACTACCGGGTACACCTGATCGCCCAGAAAGCGGGCTCCAGGTGACCCGGGCGTTAGGCCACGATAACAACTACAATAACGACTGGTTTCCGATATAATAGTCTGCAGGAAGGGTAAGGATGGAATTCGCATGGGACCCAAGAAAGGCCGCCGCAAACGTCCGGAAACATAATGTTGCATTTCAGGAGGCAGCGACGGTTTTCGGAGATCCCTTGGCCATCACGTTTGAAGACCCTGACCATTCTATGAATGAAAACCGATATATCACTTTTGGACTATCACTGCAAAACCGGTTGCTGGTCGTCTCCCATACGCAACGTGCAGACCGAACAAGAATCATAAGCGCGCCTGATGGACCGCAAGGAAAGGACAATTTATGAAGAAGGTTAGGGAATCTGACGAGCTCCGTCCGGAGTACAAACGCGAGGATCTTGGTCAGGGGGTCCGCGGTAAGTATTTTGAGTCATACCGAAAAGGTACCAATCTGGTGCTCCTTAGTCCCGATGTGGCCAAGGTTTTCCCGACAGAAAACGCCGTTAACGAGGCATTACGATCCCTTATTGACCTCGCACAGAAATCTGCTGGCCTACCCAGTCGCTCAGCCGGACGCGCCAAGAAGCTGCACGCCGGTTAGGGGAATACTACTGACGTCTGGCCCGCAACTCTGCCGCCCGCTGCACCGATTCTATGATCTGCTCATAGCCGGTGCATCGGCACAGATTCCCCTCAAATTGATCCTTGATCTCTTCCACGGTCGGGCGCGGATTCGAATCCAGCAGGGCTTTGGCGGTTAGAATCATGCCGGGTGTGCAAAAACCGCATTGGAATCCGTTCTTCTCCAGGAAGGCCTCCTGGATTTCGTTCAATTCGCCCGGCTTCGATACACCTTCCACCGTCGTAATTTCATCGGCACCACTCAACTGGACGGCGAGCAGCAGGCACGACCGCACGGGTTGGCCATTGAGTAGGACGGTGCACGCTCCGCAGGCACCTTCATCGCATCCCTTTTTTACACTGAGGAGGTTGAGTCTTTCCCGCAAAAAATCAAGCAAGGTTTCGTCCGGATGGGCTTCTTCGGCGACGCTCTTGCCGTTCAGTTTAAATTGCACCCGCATGGTTCCCTCCCCGACCCGTTTGTTCCAGGACTCTCCGGGTCAATACCGAGGACATTTCCCGGCGATATTCGGCCGAGGCGCGCACGTCGCTGATGGGCTTAACTTCCTCCTGGATCAGCTCCGCCGCCCTGGCGATATTCTTTGCGTTCACCTCATTCCCTTTTAAACTCTCCTCCACTTTCCGGCCCCGGATCGGGGTCGGAGCGACCGCTCCCAAAGCCAGCCGTACCTCGGCAAATTTCCCCCGGCTGACCCGGGCGAAAACAGCGGCGGAAACGACGGAAAGGGTGAAGGCCTTTCTTCGGCCGAGCTTCATAAAGGTCGAGGTGCCCTCCTGCAAGGGAATGATCACCTCCGTCAGCATTTCATCCGGCCGCATGGCGGTCTTCTCCGGTCCCAGGAAAAAATCGGGAAGCAGGACCATCCTCTCTCCCCGGGCGCTCTGCAACCGCACGGAAGCATCCAGTACCAGGAGGGGAGGAGCGGTGTCCGCGGCCGGGGAGGCACTGCATAGATTCCCGGCCAGGGTACCCCGGTTCCGAATGGGGGGGGAGGCCATGACGCCGATGGCCTGAACGAGGGCCTGCGCCTTTTCCTGAACCAGGGACGATTCTTTAATCCCGGACAAGCGCGCCAGGCCGCCGATATGAAGGCGACCGGAACGAAGCTCGATGCTGGACAACCCGGATATTCTGTTCAAATCGATGACCAGGTCCGCGGCCGCGGCCCGTTTCTTCAATTTGGGGATCAGGTCGGTCCCGCCAGCCAACAGCCTCGCCTTATCCGGGTAATCTTTTAAGAGGTTGAGGACCTCATCCAGCGAGGAAGGCACCACATACTCAAATTTCGGCAACGGTCTAACTTCTGCTTCCATGGCTCTTTTTCTCCCGTAGGGCAAAATAAATTTTTTCCATATCCAGCGGCATTTCCAAGAAGCGGATGCCAGTCGCCTGGTACAGGGCGTTGGCGATGGCCAGAGGGGTGGCGATGAAGGCGATTTCACCGACCCCCTTCGCTCCGAAACCCGAATACTTGTATTCGTCTTCCACGCAGATTAAATCCGCCATCTCCGGCTTATCCTTGATCGTCGGGATCAGGTAGTCAATATACGTGGGGTTCAGCATCTTGCCCTCCTGGCGCAACACCCGCTCGGTCAAGGCATAGCCCAGCCCCAGCATGCCGCATCCGTATACCTGACCTTTGGCCACCGCCGGCTGGATGATCTTCCCCGCGGCTACACCCGGAATCAGCCTGAGAACATCCACCTGCCCGGTCTCCAGGTCCACTTCCACTTCCGCAATGGTACACCCGAAGGTATAAGCCGCGTACGGGTCTCCCTGCCCCGTCTGCGGGTCGGGAACTCCCCTTCTGGCCTTGATGAACCCGTACTCCGCCGGGGGAATCCCCTTCATGTACATCTCATAGGCCAGGTCCTTGAAGGCGATCCTTTGGGAGGGGTGCTTGAGATTGTACGTCTCCCCGTTCCCGAAGGCCACTTCCTCTTCGGTGCATTCCCAGAGTTCGGCGGCGAGCTTGTTCATCCTCTTGCGGATCTTTAAGGCACCATCCACCGCGGCCGTTCCTCCGATGATCGTCCCCCTCTGCGCATGCGTTTCTCCGCTGTCCGGCATCCTGTCCGTATTATTTGCATCCACCCGGACGCGGTCGAAGGGAATACCCAGAACTTCCGCCACCATCATGGCGTGGGAGGTGGTCGTACCCTGACCGATCTCCACGATCCCGGTCGCATAGGTCACGCTCCCGTCGGGGTTGACAATGACCGAGGCGCCGGCCCAATCGCGCTTAAACCCCGTTGTACCGCAACCGTGCCAACTGCATCCCACACCAATGCCCCGCTGCTTATTCCCTCTCTGACCGCCGGCATACTGCGCCCGCTTGCCGCGCCAGTCCGCCTTTTCCGCGACCTTTTGGATCAATTCTTTGATCCCGACTGCATGATCGAGGAGCTGGTTCGTTCCGGTCCGGGAGCCGGGGACCAGGGCATTTTTTAGTCTGAATTCCACAGGGTCCATTTTAAGCGCTTCGGCCATGATGTCCATCTGGCTTTCGGCGGCGAAGAGCATTTGCGGGTTCCCGAAGCCGTTGAAAGCCGCGTTGGGCAGGTTGTTGGTGTAAACCGCCTGGCCCTCCACCTGGACGTGCTCCACCTCATAGACTCCCGTGGCATGGTAGGCGGCTCTTTTCGTAAAGCCGACGGACCACGTGGCATACCCCCCGGCATCGACGATATAATCAACCTGGATGGCCCTGAGTTTGCCGTCTTTGGTCGCCCCTGTCTTGAATTTGATCTCAAAGGGGCCTCGCTTGAAGCGATAGGCAAAGGATTCGTACCGCGAATAAATGATCATGGCGGGCCTGCCCAGGTGGACGGCAGCCAGGGCGGCCAGGCCGCAAATGACCGGGCCGTAGGTATCTTTTCCTCCAAACCCCCCGCCGATATAAGGGGTCATGACGGTGATCTCCGAGTCTTTCCATCCGAGGACGCGCGCCAGGGTATGCCTCGTCCGGAAGGGGTTCTGGGTGGTTCCGATCACGGTGACGCCTCTCGCTCCCCCGGGAATCGCCACGGCCGCTTCCGGCTCAAGGTAGGCATGGTCCTGGGAGCCTGTCCGGTAGGTCCTCTCCACGATCACCTCACACTGGCGAAAACCCTCTTCCACGTTTCCTTTCTTTATCTTGACATCCGTGGCGAGTTTTCCATGATCATGGATTCTAAAATTGCCTTTCAGCGCTTCCTGGGGGTCGAAGACCGCCGGCAGCTCTTCATATTCCACCTGTAACTGGTCGGCCCCCTGCCAGGCCGTTTTTTCATCCCTGGCTACGATTAAAGCGACGATGTCGCCCACGTATCTGGCTTTCGGTGTAATGATGGGCTGATCGTCCACCAGGTAGCCCATCTGATTCTCGCCCGGTACGTCTTCCGGGAGGATCACAGCCTCCACCCCCGGGATCCTCAGGGCGCTGGCTTTGTCAATGCTTTTGACGACCGCATGGGCGTACGGGCTCCGGACTGGTTTTACGCGCAAGGCCCTTTCGATCAGGTAATCGGCGGAGTATTTGGCCAGCCCGGTTACCTTCTCCAGCCCATCCACTCTTCTTACATCCGTCCCTACGACGCTGTAGCTCTTCCCATGGAGCAGCTTTCTTACTTCCTCCAGATACTCAAATTCCATATAAACCTCCCAGCATTCTCTCACCTATTGTCAAAAGTTATTCCCCTCTCCCCTTGAAGCCGTGAAAAAATTTTGCTGGTTTCAAATTGCAGGACTTGAAACAACATTTCACGACCTTCCCCGGTTCGGGAGCCAGATAGCGATTCGCTTGGCATCATGAGGCAGTTTCCCTTCCCTGGATCAGGCGGGAAGAAGCACCCCGCCTCCCTTTGCGGAGACGAGGTTGAATCTTCTGTTCGCCCTTTTCTCCCGCCGATGCTGCCCGCGCTCACCGCCACCTGGCTCCCGAACCACGATAACGGTGGGATGAGGAAAGGATTTTTTCACAGCTTCCTTGGGGGAAGGATTTGCTTGCCTTCCTTTGTGTTCGCGAGTGGTTTTTCATAACTTTTTTTGACATTACCTTCTCTCAGCCTCTGCGCTTTCTTTGTTCCGTGATGGCCGCCAGGACATTCTCCGGCGATAGAGGCAATTTCTTAATGCGGACGCCGATGGCGTCATACACCGCGTTAGCCAGGGCCGCGGCAGTCGGCGGGGCAGCGACTTCCGCCACCCCCTTCGCGCCGAAAGGACCGGAGGGATCATAGGTTTTCGTAAAGTAGGTCTCCAGGGGTGGTCCATCGAAGGGGCCGGGAGTGCCGGAGGTCATGAAATCCGGGTTCAACAGGTGTCCCTCCCGATAGACCATCTCCTCAGTCTTCGCAAAACCCAGGCCCTGAGAAACCTGCCCTTCGATCTGTCCTTCCGCTCCGACGGGATTCAGAATATTGCCGCCGTCGTTGGCCGTCCAAACCTTGAGGACCTTGATCTCACCGGTCCGATCATTGACCTCGACTTCGACGGCCTGGCAGGCGAAGGAGTAGGTAGAGCAAGGGCTGCTCTGCTTCGTCGGGTCCATCTTGGTCGTATCCGGCTCATCCTGGCCGCTTCCCCGGATCCGCTTTCCCTTCTTAAGCAGGAGGGCAAAATTGGCCGCCTCGGCTACGGTAGCCTTGGGTTGGGAGATGCCCTGGATAAAGATCTTTCCCTCACGAATACTCAGGTCGGCCGGGTTTGCTTCCAGCATATCTCCGGCTTCCTGTAAAAGAAGGCGCCTGGCCTCTTCGGCCGCCCGGACCACGGCGATGCCTCCCGAATAGGTGACCCGCGATCCCCATGGCCCCAGGGAATAGGGAGTTATGTCCGTATCGGGGAGCAGTATGCGAACCGACTGTAAGGGAACCCCCATCACTTCAGCCGCCAGCTGGCAAAAGGTGGTATCCCGGCCCTGCCCGTATTCTCCTTCACCGGAGTAAATGACCACTTCGCCATCCTGCAGGACCTCTACGTGGGCGTTGCTTCCGGCGAAACTGTCGGAGTGGCGGTCGTCCACCTCATGGATCGTGCAGGCCATCCCGATCCCCCGTCTGATGGGCCGCCTTTTACCCCGTTTCTCCTTCCAGCCCGAAACTTCCACCACTTGCTCGACAGCCTCCGGAAGACCACAACTGGTAATCTTCCAACCATGCACCGTGACGTCGCCAGGACGAGTCGCGTTCTTCAGCCGCAGTTCCGCCGGGTCCAGGCCCAGCTCTTCCGCGATCATATCCAGTTGCGAATCGAAGGCAAACGTGTTTTGGGGATTTCCATAGCCCCGGTAAGCCCCTACCGGACTCTTGTTCGTATAGACCAGCTTGGCATCCGTACGAATGGCCGGGATACGGTACACACTGTCATTCCTGTGGGAGCAGACGATGATCATGGCCGCGGCCATGTCGCAGTAGGCCCCGGCGTCGTAAAAGAATTTTAGCTCCCGGCCCAGGATGGTGCCATCTTTCTTGACCGCAGTCTTCACATAATAGCGGCCGGCGAACCTTGGCCGGCTGGCAAAGTATTCTTCTTCCCGGGTATAAACCATCTTCACGGGCCGGCCCGTCTTTTTGCTCAAAACGGCCGAGGCCGGATAAATCGAATTGAGGACCACCTTGCTGCCAAATGACCCGCCGGTATGGCATTGGATGACCCGAATCCTCCCTACGGGCACCTTGAGCACGCGGGACAGCATGATCTGGATACCGGAAGCGTTCATGGTTCCGGTGTAAACGGTGATCTTGTCGGTCCCGTCCCAATCTACCAGACAGCCATAGGGTTCGGCATAAGACTGGTGGACTCGTTGGGTATCGAACCGGTCTTCCCTTACCAGATCGGCTTCAGCCAGGGCCCGGTCCATGTCCCCCTTGTTAACCTGGATACGAACCCCGATATTGTTGGGCGAATCATCATGAAGCTGGGGGGCGCCTTTCTTGACCGCCTCCTCGGGATCGAAGACGGAGGGCAAATCTTCATATTCTACAACGATGCGGTCCAGCGCTGCGGTGGCCGCGTCTTCATCCACGGCCGCCACCGCAGCGATCTCATCGCCCTTGTACCGGACCCGGTCTATCGCGAAGACGGTCATATCCGCCCGCCGGTCGCCGAAGCCGTAAACCACGGGCGGCAGATCTTTGGCCGCAATGACCGCTTTGACGCCGGGAACCTTAAGAGCCGGCGCAATATCCAGGTGGAGGATGCGGGCATGGTGCCGGGTGGACCTCAGGATTTTTCCGGTGAGCATCCCCGGGAGGATCAGGTCAGCCGTGAATTTGGCCTGTCCCTTGACTTTCTCCACCGCATCCGGACGATTGACCCTCCGGGTAAGGATATTGAACGGTTGCATAGTATTGCCTCTATTTTGGCCCTTCGCCCCTTAAGGCTGCCATGGCCTCGGTCATACAGGCGACCAAGGCCTGTTTTTTGAATTCTATTGACCCCCGGACGAAGGAGGCCAGGGGCAGCTCCTTCATGGCTTGCCGTACCACATCCGCCGTGGATGCTCCCCGGTCGAGCAGGGTCTCTGCTTTCCGGGCACGAAGGGGGCGGCTGGCCACGCAGGCGACTACGATGCGGGCCCCACTCCCTTTTCCGGGAAGCACCAGGGAGAGCGTGAAGGCAGCGAAATCAAGATTATTCTGGGGGCGAAACTTCTTGAAGATTCCTTTTCCGCCCGGTGGAGGAAGAAGGATTTCGGTCAGGAGCTCCCCGGGTTTTAAGGCCAGGTAACGGATCCCGTCCCCCAGGAAGAAATCTTCCATATCCATAATCCGTTCTTTCCCGCCGGAGACCAGCCGCAGTTTCGCTCCCAGGGCCACCAGGGGCCCCACGGTATCTCCGGATTGAAGGGCGAAACAACCTTTACGACTACCGGGCACAACGTAACATTTATTTCCTCCCGAGGCCTTGCGGCACTCGGGGTATTCGGACCGCCAGAAAGGAGACCGGTTGTAAAACCAGCATCGACTGTTCAGGCAGATGTTCCCCCCCAGGGTCGCTTTATGCCGGATCTGCGGAGAGGCCACGGAGGAAGCGGCCCGGGCGAGGATGGGGTAATTCTGCTTCAGGGAGGGGTCGCGGGCAACCGCATCCAGGGTTGCCAGGGCACCGAGGCGCAGCCCGCCCCCTTCCTCCGGATGGATTTCGGACAGGCCGGGGATGGTCTTCAGGTACAAGATGGACCTGGGCTTGACCAGATGATTTCTCCTCCGGACCAGAAGGTCCGTTCCTCCGGCCATGAGAAAAGCTTCCGGGCTCTTCTTCATCAGACGGCTGGCCTCCTGGATGTTCTGGAGGGCAATAAAGTCCGGTCTATCCATGTTTCTTCACCCCGGCGGAGGCCGTCTTAACGGCCTCGACGATCTTGTAATATCCGGTGCAGCGGCACATGACGCCTTTAATTCCTTCCCGGATCTCCTCCTCGCCGGGCTGCGGATTCTCCTCCAGCAGGGAGTAAATGGCCATGACCATGCCGGGTGTACAGTAGCCGCATTGGATGGCTCCTGCTTCGACATAAGCTTTTTGAATGGGATGGAGGCGGTCCCCTTCAGCCAGCCCCTCTATGGTCAACACCTGGCTTCCTTCGGCTTCCAGAGCCAGGGTCAGGCAGCTGTTGACCGCTTTCCCATTCATGATAACCGTGCAGTGCCCGCACTGTCCCTCCCCACAGCCTCGCTTCGTCCCGGTTAGAAATAGTCGATCCCGGAGAACATCCAGGAGGGTTTCATCGTCCTCGACCGGGAGCTGAACGGGCTCACCATTCACCCGCAGGTTTAATGGCTTCATCTTTCATCCTTTCAATTCCTTTATCCCCTTCGACTTTCTCCCATCCCTCAGAATGCTCCCATCTCCTCCCGCTCAATACAATACCTTTGGCAGCCATAGGGCCAGTTTCGGGAAGAAGATCAGGATCCAGACCATGAGAATCATGGTCCCCAGCAGGGGGAGCGAACTTCGGGCGATGAACATGACCGAAAATCGGGGAAGGACCCCGTGAATGGTAAAGAGGTTCAAGCCAAAGGGGGGCGTGATCAATCCAATCTCGGCCAGAACCACGAAGGTTACTCCCCACCAGATGGGATCGTAGCCAAAATTGTTCAGGACGGGCATGACGAAGGGGAGGGTCAGGAGCATCATGGCCATGGAATCGAAGAACATGCCCAGGATGAGGTACAGGATGACCAAAAAAAGCATAATCCCGTACTTCCCCAGGCCCAGGTTTAAAATGTAGGAAGACATCTTCTCGGTCGATCCCATGTCCTGAAAGATGAAGGATAAGAGCCGGGCGGCAAAGATGATAAAGCCGATCATGGCGGTCACCCGCACTGAGGTTAAAAAGCTATCCTTAATAATCTTGTAGCTTAGATTCCCGTATCCCCACGCCACCGCCAGCGAGAGGACCGCCCCCAGGGCCGCCGCTTCCGTGGGGGTCATGAGACCCCCAAAGATGGAGCCCATGACCGTAATCACGACTGCCAGCCAGGGCAGCAGGTCCCTGATGGCCAAAAGCCTTACCTTCCACGAAACCCCGGCCGGCCTCGGAGCCATGCCCGGGTTCAATTTTACCCAGATGATGACGGTTATGAGGAGCAGCAGGGACAGGATGAGCCCGGGTACCATGGCAGCAGCAAACAGGCGGGCTACCGATTGGTTCTCCCAGGAGCCATAAACAATCAGGATGAGGCTGGGCGGAACGAGAACGCTCAAAGTGCCCCCTACGGCGATCGAGCCGATGGAGAGCTTGGGTTCATAGCCCCGTTTTTCCATCTCCGGGTAAGCAATCAGGCTGAAAGTGGCAGCCGCAGCCACACTGGAACCGGATATGGCGCCAAAGACCGCATTGGCGGCAATGACCACCGAGGCCAACCCTCCGGGTAAAAAGCCAATCCATTTGTCCATGGCTCCAAAGAGAGCCCGGACTGCACCACTGCCGGAAAATATGGACCCCATGAAGATGAAGAGCGGCATGGCCAGGAGGGTGAAAGAGTTCAGGGATTCCCATGCGGACCAGGCGATCTGGATGAGGGCCTTATCCAGAAAGAATACCAATCCCACAGAAGCAATGAGCCCCATGGCCACCGCAATCTCCACCCCGAAAGCTAAGAGAAAAAGTAATCCACCCATTAGAACAAAGGTAGTCAATTCCGGCCCCATAGGTATCTCCTATAATCCCGATCCTCTGTTGATTTAGAACTCTTCCCCCCCGGTCTCTGCCACCTTCAACCCCAACCGAATCGCCCTTATGGTTCTGGCAATTTCCATGATCAATACCAGAGAGAAAAGAGTAAAGCCGATGGGGAGAACCATTTGTGGCCACTTTAGAGGAGTCATGAGCCAGGAATTCGATCTCATTCCGCGCTGGAAAGAACCGATTAAAAAATCCCAACTGATCGTGCTGCCAATCACGGCGTAAAGAAGAACCAGACTCAGAGTAACAACCCGGATGCGGCTGGAAACCTTCGTCGGCATTCTTTCGACGAGAAAGGTAATGCGGATATGGCCTTTCTCTTTGGCGCAATAGGCCAGCCCGAGGAAAGTGATGGCAAACAGGCTATAACCGCCAAACTCATCGCACAGGATCAAGGGCTGACGCAGAACATAACGGGTCAGAACTTCCACCATGGTGAGCGCAATAATGCCCAACAATATCCATCCGGCGAAATAACCCACTCCATAAGAAACCTTTTCGATCACCTTCCAGATTTTCTCCATGCACTCTTCCTCCCTGTGTGGACTGGCCCCAACTAAGAAAATAAAAAAATACTCTTAACCCCTAGTAGGGGCAATTCTTGAATTGCCCCTACAGGACGCACCACAAAATTTCGATATGGCTCCGATCACTTGGCCATGTCCGAGATGAACGCCACCGAAGGCCCATTGGCATAACGCAGAGCAGCCCGCAGAACATCTTTCCCGTGAGGGCCCACCGTGTCCAGCCACTCTTTTACCACCGGGCGCATCAGCTCCATGGACTTCTTGACTTCCGTGGGCTCCGGGATAATGAGCTGGCACTTGCTGCCGCGAATCCACAGGGTGTAGGAAATCTCCATCTGCTCCACCACCGGGGCCATCTCGCGGGTCACCTCCGCCCCGGCTTTCATCAGTCCTTCTCGCAAAAAGGGATCCAGTTTGTCCCACACCTTTGCATTGACGGCGATGAACTGGGAAAAGACGGGCGTAACTGGCCATACTGAGGCGAATTTGCAAAGATCGAGCAGTCCCCGCTCGGCTCCAAAGCTTTTGCTCGTTGTGATGGCATCGACGGTTCCGCGGTAAAGGGCATCTTCCACTTCGGCCATGGACAGAGTGATCGGGCTCCCGCCAAGCGCCTTCAAGGCCGAGGTCTGGGTGCGCCCGGATGTTCTGGCCTTTACGCCCTTAAAATCGGCAAGGGTCTTGATGGCTTTGTTTCCATACAACGTGTTGTTGGCCAGACTGATGGACGCCCCGATGATCTTGAACCCTGCCGGTTTGGAATATTTATCCCATATGGCCATCATCTTGGGGTCCACAAAGGCCTCGGCCCACTGATAGGCGCCATGAGGAGGGTCGGAGAAGAAACCTGGAATCCCACCGAAGTCCAGCAAAGGATAGGTTCCGGTCGCTGCCGGGATGGACTGGGTGCCCATCTGAATGCGTCCATCCCCGATGGCGAATGCCGAATCCATTATGCCATAGAGTTTTTCTTTAATGTCCAGTTTCACCAACCCTCCCGTATGCTTGGTGACCAGCTGCTCGAAACTCCCACCCGGCCGGAAGGGCCAGACCAGGCAGTTCGCCCGACCGTAGGCCCCTTCCCAGTTGAAGGTCAGGGTTATAGGTTTGGCCGGCGCAGCTTTGGCGGGAGTGGATTGGGCCAGGGCCGGGATCATGGAAAAACCCAAAAATCCCAACAGGCAAACCGCGAAACCAATCAGTTTCTTGAATCTCATTTCTTTTCTCCTTTCTCCCTATTAATTAGGAACACCCTCAAATTCTCCCAAACCCCCTTTATAAAAGGGTGGGCAAGCGCGGATTTTTGTCGCTCCATCATTTCTTCCTGGGCACGACCGCCCAGGCTTCTATCTCCACCCGCATATCGGCCAGATCGATCCCTACGCCCCGGCACAGGGTCGCCGGCCGGGGATGTTCCAGCAGATCTGGCTCAAACTCCCGGAAAAAGCGGTACATCTCATCGCGCATGTCAAAGACGTCTTCCCTCCGGGGAAGATAATACCGGAAGAAGACGATGTTCTTGAGGGAGGCTCCCATAATTTCCAGAGAATTTTTAATCTCCATTAAAGTAGCCCGGGTCTGCTCTTTGATTCCTCCCACCACCTTGCCCTTTCCGGCTCTCTCCTCCTCCGGGGCCCGGCAGGGCGCGTCGCTTAACGGATCCCTCCCCGTCGAGCCTGCCAGGAAAAGAATGTCCACGTCCCCCTTGGTCCTGAATCCCTTGCCCCAGTTCATCTTTTCGCTGTGATGTTGAGGCCAAAGGGTTCCCCAATCGTACTCCACCTTTTCTCTTTCTCTCCGTTCCCGCTCCTCCTTGGAAATCGCCATCTTTCCTTTCCTCCTGGTCATGGATGATCCCCCCTCACCCTCTCCCCTCGCGGGTGAGGGGGAATAGACATTTTCATCCTTCGCGGGCGGCGAAGGCGCGTAGGGAGTCAGTCTGGCCCATTGAAAGCTCTCATTCCGGGCTGATTCCCAGGTAGTATTTCTTTACTTCGGGGTTGTCCAGGAGGTCCTCCTTTTTGCCCTCCACCCGGATCCGCCCCAATTCGATCAAATACCCTCGATGGGAAATCTCCAGGGCCAAGGATACGTTCTGTTCTACCAAGAGAACCGTTAGGCCCCTCTGGTTGAATTCGCGGATATGGCGAAAAATGGTGTTCACGATTAAAGGAGCCAGGCCGAGGGAAGGTTCGTCGAGCATGAGGAGCTTCAGGTCCAGCATCAGGGCTCTTCCCAGTTCCAGCATCTTTTGCTCTCCTCCGCTCATGGAACCCGCCCACTGATTTCTCCTCTCCGCTAGCGTTGGGAACAGCTGGAACACAATATCCAGCCGCTTCCGTACCGAGGGGCCATCCTTCAGAAGATAAGCCCCCATATCCAGGTTCTCCTGGACGGTCATGAAGGGAAAGATGGACCTTCCTTGAAGGACCAGAGAAAGGCCTTTTCCCGCCAGGGTCTCGGGTTTACCGCCGGTCACGTCTTCGCCCTTAAAGAGAATCTTCCCCCGGGACGGTCTGATCACTCCGGCAATGGAATTGAGAAGGGTGGTTTTCCCCGCGCCGTTGGCCCCCAATACGCTCACCGTCTCCAGCGGTTCCACCCTCAGGGATACATCTTGGAGGACGGAACCTTTTCCGTAGCCGCTCCAAAGCCCGTTGATTTCAAGCAATGCCGCCATGTCCCAGATAGGCCTCCACCACCCTCTGATTGGCCTGGATCTCGCCGGGGCACCCCTCAGCGATCTTCTCTCCGTGGTCCAATACCACGATGCAGTCGCAGATTCCCATGATCGCCCTCATGTTGTGCTCCACTAGGAGGAAAGTCCGTCCCTTTTCTCTTCGGTCTCTCATGAGGGAGAGATAATTATCAACTTCGCCATGGGTGAGCCCGGCGAAAGGTTCGTCGAGCATGTAGAGCACGGGATCAGGGGTCATCACCATGAGGCTGGCAAACTCCAGGATCTTCTGCTGCCCGTAGGGCAGGTTGGCGACAACCTCTTCTTTCATCTTTCGGAGTCCGGTAAACTCCAGGACCTGATCAATCCGCTTGGCCCGGTCGGGGGGCAACCATCCTTTGACGGACCGCAAGCCGGTGTTGAAATTGCGGCGAAGCGTCTTCTCCTGGACGGCGAAAATCAGGTTCTGGTAGACCGTAAGCTTGGTGAAAACCCCCGTTAACTGAAAGGACCTTCCCACGCCTCGCAGAGCGATTTGATTCGGCCTCCGCCCGGTGATCTCCTGGTTCTGAAAAAAGATCCGGCCGTGCTCGGGCTTCTGAAATCCTGTGATGCAGTCGAAGGTGACCGTCTTGCCCGAACCGTTCGGGCCGATCAGGCCCAAAATGGATTTCTCCTCGACGGCCAACGAGACGTTGTTGACCGCCAAGAGGCCGCCAAAAGATTTGGTTAAATTCTGGACCTGAAGCAGAGCCAATGGCCCCCCAAAAATAATTCAGGAATTTAGGCGCTTATCGCCAAACTAAAACCAATCCCGCGCTTCGCGGGGTTGGTAAGAAGGAATTATCCCGCGCCCTCGCGATAAATCCCCCCTCGCCCCCCTTTTACAAAGGGGGGTTGGGGGGATTTCTGGGATTTTCGCTGCCCCACGAGGGCCACTTTTTCCGTGTTCCCTGGCGTAGGGGCGACCGGCCGGTCGCCCCTACAACGAAATAAGGAATAAAACCTCACCCGAATTTTCATTCATTCCTTCACCGGAACAATTCTCTTTACTAGAAGAGTAAGGGGTTTCAAAAGTCCCTCGGGTAAAAAGATGATGATGACCACGAGCAAGACGCCGTAGATAAAAAGTCTCAGGGCGACAAACTCATGGAGAAATTCCCGGATCATCTCCAGGACGAAGACCCCGAAGGGAGGGCCGAAGAAGGTCCCTGCCCCTCCGAGCATGACCATCAGGAAAATATCCACCGAGACGAAAAAGCTGAACAGGTCTGGATGGGCAAACTCCAGGTAATGAACATAAAGGCCCCCCGCCAGACCGGCCAGGCCGGAGGCCAGAACAAAGACGAAGATCTTGTAAAACAGGGGATTCAGCCCCATCATCAAGGCTTTGGTCTCGTTGTCCCGAATGGCCATCAGAGAGATGCCAACGGGTGACTTGATCAATCGGGCGATTCCCCAGTGGATCAAGAGGGTAAAGACAAAGGCCAGGTAATAGTAACCCACTTTTGACTTAAAGCTCATGGCTCCCAGTAAGGGCAGGGAGATTTGACCGGGCTTGGGAATCCCTCTCAGCCCCAGGCCCCCGCCGGTCATGGCGTACCAGCCGTCGAAGATCTCGCTGACAATGAGCTGGAAGGCAATCGTAACGATCACATAGTAAATCCCTTTGGTGCGGAAAGAGGGGATACCGATGGCCAGGGCGATCAGGCCCGTAAAAGCAGTGGCTACAACAAGGGCAGCCAGGAAGGGAAACCCAGCACGCATCATCAAGATGCCCGAGGTGTACGCCCCGATACCGAAGAAAGCCCCATGGGCGATGGAGACGAGGCCGGTATAGCCCATCAGGAGGTTCAGGCTGGAGGAGAGAATGGAGAAGATCAACATGGCGATGGCCAGATGGGTAAGGTATCCTTCTTTCCCGATGAAAGGAAAGATGATCCCCAGGACGAGAAAGAGGACCCACTTCCACCAACCGGTCTTCATTGCGGCCTCCCCAGTTTCTGCCCGAAGAGACCCGAAGGCCGGAACACCAGTACCAAGATCAAAAGGCTGAAAGAGACCAAATGTTTGTACTCTGAGGTTATGTAGGTAAGGGTAAAGCTGTCGACCACTCCCAGAAGGAAGCCGCCAATGATCGCTCCGGCCACACTGCCCAGTCCCCCCAACACTACGACCACGAAAGCTTTGACAATATTCAAACTGCCCATATCGAAGGTAAAAGTGAAGGCCGCACCCACCAGCGCCCCGGCCACGGCCGCCATGGCGCTGCCCAGGGCGAAAGTGTAGGAGGCCACCCGGTCGATGGGAATTCCCAGGAGCCGGGCGGCAACCCTTCCCTGGGCTACCGCCCTCATCGCTTTACCCATCCGGGTCTTTTTCACATAGAAATGCAGCCCGATAATGGCCAGGCCCGTGACTACGAAGATCACCACCCTCATGGCCGGCAGGCGGAGCACGCCTGGAATGGAAAAGACAAAATCGAGCTGCGGCACGGGAATGGACCGGGTTTTATCCCCCCACAGGAGAAGGGCCCCGTTTTCCAGGGCGATGAGCACCCCGACGGCAGAAACGAACATGGCATCTTCCGTGGCCGTGCGCAACCGCTTGAAGGCGGCTTTTTCAATGAGGACTCCCAAAACCGCCATGCTCGCTGCGGAGACCAGCATGGCCAGCAGGAAGTTAAATTTCCAGAGGGTGACGGCGAAATAGGCCACGAAGGCTCCCCAGACGAAAATTCCTCCCAGGCCAAAATGGGGAACCCGGAGGATGCTGAAGATGATGGTCAGGCTGATGGCGATGAGCGCCAGGATGGCCCCATTGACCAATCCATTCACCAGTATCTGGACCATGTCCCTTCCTTCTCTCCAGCTAATCTCACAGCACGGCAGAGCCGCAACCGAAGAAATAAGTTTGCCTAGGGCCAACCGCCTTCCAGAAATCCCCCCTGCCCCCCTTTAGTAAAGGGGGGTGGGGGGGATGGGAAAGTTATTTTCTGCGTAATTCAGCTCTCATAAGCCATAGTCGGTGAATACGGGGATTTGCTTCCCATCCTTCCACTGAGAACAAACGATTTTCGGGTAAGCCTGCCCGTCTTTATCAAAGAGCTTTCCCGGCTTGTAATCCTGCAGGAGCTCAGGGATCTCAGTTGTGGTGAGGCTATGGAGAGCATTGATGATCTTGGGAATGTCATCCACCGTACCCGCTTTCTCCACCGCCCTGGCCAGGATGTACACGCTGTCATATCCGGCTTCCGTCCATCCCCCAAAACCACCTTTTTCGCCAAATTTTTTGTTATAGGCTTCCAGGAATTTCTTCGACTTGGCCGAAGCCTCGGTTGTGGGAGCGAGGCTGGAACTCAGAATTTCGTACGTTCCCTCCCAGACTTTTCTGGAGGCTTCGTCCATCATCAGGGGAGCAGCGGCAAACTGATTCAGCCAGAGAATCCCCGGGAGAAGGCCGACTTCCCGGGCCTGTTTCACCATCGTTACGCCGTCGGTAAAGAAACCGTGGGTAATCACCGCATCCGGTTTCAAACCTTTGATCTTGGTGAGGATGGGGAAATAGTCCTTTTCGCCAAAGGGGAACCAGTCTTTGGATAGGACTTCGAACCCGGGGATCTTCGGCAGATATTCCTCTACGAAACGCTTGAAGTCCGCATGCCCGGCCTGACCATAGGTGGAGATTTTTTTCGCCCCCATTTTCTTCAAGAAGAGTTCATTGGCTTTCATGAAGGGAGCTCCCCCGTCAAAATGGTTCCGGAAGGCGTTGGGAATTCCCACGGTCGTGGCCGGGTCATTTCCTCCCGACCAGATGATCAGGGCTTCTTTCGCCTTGAGCACGGGGCCCAGGGCATATTCTACAGAAGAGTATGCGCCGTCCAGGATCAGCTTCACCTTCTCAACCGTGAGAAGCCTCTCAAATACTTTGATGGCTTCTGCCGGGGGCCCGGCATCCAGAAAAGCCATTTCGAGTTGGTACTTTGCACCCCCTACGGTGATCCCGCCCTTCTTATTGATCTCTTCAATGGCGAAGAGGCGGGCGTTATGTATTTGGGTTCCGTACGGGGCAATCCCCCCGGTAAGCCCGGCCAGCTCGCCGATCTTGAGGGTTTTCTGGGCCAGGGCATCTCCCGAAGGCATCAGCAAGAAACTTCCCGCCCAAGCTGTGAAAAAGACCAGCAGCAACATGAATTTTTTCTTCCCGCACATAGCATCCTCCTTTCCTGAAAAAAATTTGGCATCCCTGTGGCGTCAGAATATCCTTTCCGGCCCCACATCTCAACGGAAAAATTACGGCAGCCGATGGCCGCCCTCTATTCCTTCATTTCTTCCGGTACCCAGGCAATGCACTGCATTTCCACGAGCATACCCCGGAGCAGCCCGGCCTGGACCGTTGCCCGCGGCGGGGGATCCTTGGGGAAGAACCGGATGTAAACCTCGTTCATGGCCTCAAAGTTTTTCAGGTCGGTGAGGTAAACCGTCATACTGACCACATTCTCCAGGGACGCGCCCGCCGCCTCCAGGATGGCTTTGGTATTCTCCAGCGTCCTCTCCGTCTGGGCTTTGATCTCTCCTTTCACCTCGTGGGTGTCTGGATCGATGGGGCCTTGGCCGGAGACAAAAACAAAACTCCCGGCCCGCACCGCCTGGGAAAAGGGCAGGGGTAGACTTGGAGCCCCTTTGGTTTTAATGATTTCTCTTTTCATCTCTCTCCTTTTTGAATCATAGGACGCAGATTTTCGCAGATTAACGCAGAGAAAAAATATCTCCACTTAGATACCGAAAATGAGCGAAAGTGGCCCGGTGTCTTTATTGGAGATCCTGAAAATCTGCGTTCATCTGCGTCCAATAAATTGCCGTTCACTGCATCGTTCGCCCGCCGTCCACGCTGTAGACCTGGCCCATGATGTAACCGGCGCGATCAGAGGCCAGGAAAGCCACCATCTCCCCGATTTCTTCGGGCTCGGCATAGCGACCCATGGGAATGGTAGAGCGCATGTGTGCTTTGAACTCCTCCGTAAGGCGGTCCTGCATGGGCGTATTCACCGCACCCGGGGCGACACTGTTTACAGTCACTCCGGTCTTGGCCAGCTCCCGGGCCAGGGCCTTGGTAAAAGCGATAATGGCCCCCTTGGCCGCAGAGTAAGCAGCCAGGTTCGGGCTTCCCATCTTCCCGGCGGAAGAAGAGATACTGATGATTCGCCCATATTTTTGGTGCAAGAAATGATTGATCACCGCACGAGTGCAGATGAGGTATCCCTTTAACCCTACCCCCAAATCTTGATCCCAATCTTCTTCTTTAGATTGGGCAAAAGGAACGTTGATGCTGGGAGCCACGGCATTATTAACCAGGATGTGCAGGCCCCCATAAGCCCGAAGGGTTGCCTCCACCATGGCGTTTACCTCGCTCATCTTCATTACGTTCACTCGATAAGCCATGGCTTCCCCGTTTCGAGACTTGATCAAATCGGCGGCGATCTTGGCCCGGTCCAGGTTTAAATCGGCGATGGCCACCTTGGCCCCCTCACGCGCCAGAACATTGGCAATCCCTTGCCCCCCTCCTTGCCCTGCACCGGTAACGATAGCAATCTTTCCCTGAAGGATCATCGTCCCTTCCCTCCTTATGGAGAATTTTCAATCGTTAAACTAGAAGTAATCCTGGATCTTAATGTTTTCCATTCCGGGGATGCGGATCTTCTCGAATCGCTCCTGCCGGGCCAATGGTTTTGTAGCATCGATCCCCATTTTGGCGGTCAGGGCTAACTGAGGACAGGAGGGGTCCAGTTCGTTGCCCTTGGCCCCGGCAATCACCACCAGGTCCCGGTCAGCCTGGAAGCGCGTGGCTATGGCCCATTCGACTTCCCGGGGATTATAAGGATCTACGTCATCATCCACCACCGTAACCAGTTTGATATCCCGGACGCTGTAGAGGCCGGCCAAAATCGCGTCCTTTCCATCTCCCTCGTGTTCTTTTTTGATGCAGACCACGGCATGAAATTTGCCGCAGCTGGATGGGGTCACATGCACGGCGATGGTCCCCGGCACGTAGGTCCTGACGGCTTCGTAAACAACGGGCTCGTAGGGTATGGCCAGGAGCAGATGATGCTCGGGAGTGAAGGTCAATAGGTCCTGGTAGATCGGGTCCTTCCGGTGGGTAATGGCCTTGACCCGGAGCACAGGATTTTCCCAGACGTCGCCGTAAGTCCCGGTGAACTCGGCAAAAGGCCCTTCGGTCTTGCGGGTTCGCGGTAAGATCTCCCCTTCGAGGATGATCTCGGCCCTGGCCGGGACCATCACGTCCACGGTTTCGCAGGGCACGATCTCCACCGTCTTCTGCCTGAGGGCGCCGGCAATGGAGAGTTCATCGAAACCGATGGGAATCAGGGAGCCCCAGGTTGCGCCGGCCAGACGGATGCTGGCATCCAGCCCAATGGCGATGGCCACTTCGAGAGGCTTATTCTCGCTTTCCTTGTCCGTGTAGAGCTTCCATAAGTGGCGGGGCTGGATGAGAAGCCGGATCTCATCTTTGCCGGTAACCTGAAGCCGGTGGTAAGAGATATTGCGAATACGGTTCACCTTGTCTTCGGCGATGACCACCCCGGCAGTAATGTAGGGCCCTCCATCCTTTTCATAATGGGTAATGACCGGCAAGAGCTTCTGGAGGTCGATGTTCCGGGTGATCTTAACTTCTTTTACCGGCCCATCCTTCACCACCGCAGGGGGCAAAGGGTGGCGGATCGCCTCTAAGTACCGGGGAGTCAGGCCGAAATCATCCGTTCCGAGAACACGGGCAATCCGGGAGCGGTTATTGTCTAACCCAACCACCACGGGCATCGTATATCCTTTTACTTTCTCAAAGAACGCGGCTTGATTCCCTTCCAGCTTCTTACAGATTGCCGGTAGTTCAAACCGGGGATCCACTTCCCGGCGAATATGCAGGACTTCTCCCCATTCCTCCGCGGCGGTCAGCTGGCTTCTCAAGTCATCGATCATCCCTTTCCCCCCTCTTGGCTTTTAGCGCCTGTTGTTTTCCTCTCAGCTTTTCTCCCGGCTGCAAATATCCAAGGCCACGGCGGCATACACCTGAGCCGCCTTTACCAGATCGTCTTGAGTCTGGTGGGAATAGTCCCCCACATTTCCCCGGGGGGAAGGACCCCATTTCACCGCCGGAATGCCAAACATATGGTAGATGTTGTTATCGTTCCACATGCTGGTGTAAGGCGGGCGAATGGGCTGCGGTTCTTCCTTCAGGACAAGCCGGTGGGCGTTACGCAAGGCCTCGACCAGGGGTTCCACTCCCCTGCCCTCATATCCGGGACGCCAGAGATAAAGTTCAACCGCTGTTTTCACACCGCTTGCGGCGAGCACTCGCTCCAGTTCTTGTTGAATACTCTGGAGGTCCCGTTGGGGCGGAATACGCACATCTACATAAATGGCACAGTGCGCTGGCCGGGTGTTCGGCTTGTAGGGCCGACCCCCCAGGATTGCTCCAATTAATACTTTGGGGCGAATGATCCCTCCGGAAAAACGGTATTGATTCTCTTCTTCATACTGCCCGGCCCAGGATTCGATGGCCTGGATCACCGGAATCATTTTCAAGATGGCGTTTTTGCTCCCACGGAAATCAGGAGAAGGCTCATTAAAGGGAATATAAGCCGCCTCTCCTCGAACGGTGATCTTAAAATAAGCCACGCCGGGCAGGGCCCAGGTAATACCAAATTGGGAAGGCTCGGCAACTACGGCATAATCAGAGATAATCCCCTGCGCCAGGAGAAATTGGGTGCCGACCCCTTTCCCCCGGTAATGGGATCCCCGGTATTCGTCAACCTGGGCGATGCCGATTTCCCCGGCCACGCCGGCCAGGATCAGATCCCCTTTGAGAATCACTCCGCTCTCTTTGATCGCCTTTCCCGCCATCAGAAAAGCAGCAAGGGGGCCCTTATCATTCACAATCCCCTGACCGTAAATTCGATCTTCCACCAGGTAAGCCGAAGGCTGGTCGCTGGCCTGGATTTCTCCCAGGATGGGCAGGTCAGCGGCCACACCGGAGAAGGCTGTATCCAAATGGGCGTTGAAGGTGAGGCTCAATCCCTTCCCGGAACCTCGCAGCCTGCCGATGGCATTGAATCGACCCTCTTCGATCTCCTGAAGCCTGGCCTCAAGGTTGTTATACAGGAGCCACGCGACAAGAAACTCGGCCACTTTCCCTTCCTTTCCTGTTGGGCTGGGGATGTTCACCAGATCCATGGCCAAACGGGTCAATTCCTCGCGATGGATCAGGGTGAAAATTTTGGCCAGTGCTTCTTCCCGTCCAGTCATTTTTGAATCCCCCCTTTTTTCCCAGCATTCAACCTTCCCGCCTCCTGGTCCTCTGCACGACCTTTTTTAACGGAGGCATGACCAGGGGAGAGAAGATCAGAACAAGGGCAATGATCATGGCGATACAGGAAATTGGATGTTTAAAAAAAACCAGCAAATCGCCCCGGGAGAGCACGAGCGATTGGCGGACCGACTCCTCGGCCATCCGCCCCAGAACAAAGGCCAGGATCAGCGGTGCGGGTTCGTATCCAAACTTCTTCATCAAATACCCCAGAACGGCAAAAGCCAACATGACCACAATGTCCCAGGAATTGTTGGCCACGCTGTAAACTCCGATCAGGCAAAAAAGAAGGATGAGGGGGAAAAGGATTCCATAGGGAACCTTGAGAAGCTTCACCCAGAGCCCGATTAAAGGCAGGTTCAGGAGCAGCAGCATAAAATTTCCCGTGTACATGCTGGTAATAACGCCCCAGAAGATCTCGGGGTGTTCTTTCACCAAAAGGGGACCGGGTTGCACGCCGTGGGTTAGGAAGGCCCCGATGAGCACCGCCATGACCACGTTGGGTGGGATACCGAGGGTGAGCAAGGGAACCATGCACCCGGCCGTGGCTGCATTATTCGCCGCTTCCGGGGCCGCGACCCCTTCGATGACCCCGGTCCCGAATTTTTCGGGATGTTTGGAAAGACGCTTTTCCAAACCATAAGAAAAAAAGGTGGGAAGAATCGCCCCCATCCCCGGCAGGATCCCGAGAAAGAAGCCCAAAACACTTCCCCGGGTAATCGGCATAGCGGAATCTTTCCAATCCTGCTTATTCGGAAATAGGCCTTTGATATCGGTTTTGAAGATCTCCTGCTTGACTCTTTGCTCGATATTAAAAAAAACCTCGGAGACCCCAAAAAGACCCATTACCAAGGGCGCCAGGCCGAGGCCGTCCATGAGTGTGACCGATCCGTAGGTAAAACGCGGGGTGACCACAATGGGATCAAGCCCGACGGTCCCCAAGATTAAACCCACAATGGCCATGGCTACGGCTTTCAGCTTCGACCGGCCCGCTAAGTAAGTAACCATGGTAAAGCTCAGGATCAAAATGCCGAAGATTTCGGGTGGCCCGAACTGAATGGCGAATGCTGCCAGGGGCGGAGCTAAAATCATGATCCCCAAAACTCCTAACGTCCCTGCAATGAAAGATCCGAAGGCAGATATCCCCAGGGCCGGGCCGGCGCGGCCTTTCCGGGCCATTTGATAACCGTCCAGACAGGTCACTACCGAAGCTGCCTCTCCGGGGATATTAACCAGGATGGAGGTGGTTGAACCCCCGTACATGGCTCCATAGAAAATCCCGGCCATCATGATGATGGCGGAGGTGGCGGGCATCTTGAAGCTGACCGGGAGGAGGATCGACATGGTCGCCACCGGGCCGATCCCCGGGAGGACGCCGATCAGCGTGCCGATAAAGACTCCCATAAAACAGGCAAAAAGGTTACTCGGCTCCAAACTGACCGAAAAGCCATATATCATCCCCCCTAAGAAATCCATCCCGATAACCCTTTACATCCCCCACAACCCCACGGGTAGCTGCACCTGAAGCCAAACCTTGAATAAAGCGAAGGTGATAAAAGAAGTAACCACCGAACCAAAGATCACCACCCACCACCTTTGGGCATCAATAACGCGAAGGAGGAAAAACAGCAAAAGAAAAGTGGCAAGAATATAACCCAGGGACTCCAGGAAAAAGGCATAGAGGAGCAGGGCCCCCAAGGTGTAAAGGATCTTCTCCCAGCAAAGCTCTTTCCACAACCCTTGGGCCGGTCCCTCGGCTTTTGCCCGGCGGAACTGGATGATCAACGCCATCGAGACGATGACCAGGGCGAATCCCAACCAGAAGGGGAAAAACCCGGGTCCCGGTTTGACAATCCGTCCCATATCCAGTTGGCGCGCTTCCCAGCAGATAACGGCCCCGAAAAGGAGTAGAAAAGCGGCGCTGCCGATTTGATACCGCTTCATTCCATTCTTTCTTGGGAAGGGGGAGGTTTCCCCTTCCCTTAAGAATATAATTGTCCTTTTTATTTCCCCAGCCCCATTTTCTTCACCACCTTGGCTACAGCGGCAAATTCCTGTTCCACTAATTGGAAAGTCGCCTTGCTGTCACGATAATCGACGATCATAGCAGCTTTCTCAATCTGGCTTTGCACCGCTGGATCTTTCATGACTTTCTCCATTGCCTGGCTGAGTTTCTCCACCACATTTTTGGGGCACTTTCCGGGGACAAAGAGTCCAAACCAGATGTTCAGGGAGGCATCCGGAAATCCTTTCTCCGCCATGGTGGGGACGTCCGGGAAATCCGCCACCCGTTTCATCGCGGTGGTTACCAGGGGGAAAATATTACCGGCCTTGATCAGCGGGCCCAGGGAACCGAAACCCGACGCGGAAAGGTCCACGTGCCCTCCTAAAATTGCATTCTTCACCGGGCCGGTTCCCTGAAAGTGCACGGGGACGATGTCCAGCCCGTAGGACATCTTAAAGATCTCCATGGCGAAATAGGCCACGGTTCCCATGCCTGGAGAACCATAATTCAGCTTTCCGGGGTTCTTCTTGGCATATTCCACCAGTTCTTCTAAATTTTTCCAAGGGGCGCCGGTCTTGCTGCAGATTACTCCCGGATCGGCGGTAAAGGTGCAGATATGCGCGAAATCCGCATATTTGTAAGTAATCTGAGGATTGACGTTGGGTGCAATCGTCAAGGCGGCATTGGCCGAAGCCAGAATTGTGTAGCCGTCTGGCTTGGCTTTGGCCACGAAGTCGGTTCCCAGCGCTCCGGCTGCCCCGCCTTTCGTCGTCAAAACCAACGGGACCCCCAAAGCCGCCTGGAGATGGGGTTGGATAACCCGGATGGAAGTATCCAGCGGTCCGCCCGGCGGGAAATTGACGATGCATTCGATTTGTCGGGTGGGATACTTTTCTTCTTGAGTCCAACCGGGGTCCGCAAAGACGCCCATTAAAAGAACACACCCTAACATGGCAAACCCGAATCTCTTTTTCATTTCACCCTCCTTTAGTTTCCTGCCGAAATTTGAATAAAATCATCCCGAGAAACAACCATGACATCCTTGAAGGTCTCAAACAAGCCACCTCCCTCAAAGTCTTACTTTTATCCCCACGAGCGTATTTAAATGCCCCATGGAAGATCCATCAAGCCCCTTCTTATTAGGAATATAACCCTCCTTTTTTCCCCAACTTTCGCTTTCTTTCCCCTTTATCCTAAACTTTTTCAGAGCGATGGTCATCCTCTCCCAACCGGTAAGGACCCCGCTGCCATTTTTTATCCGACGAAGTCCTTAATCCGTATCTTGGCCAATATTTCTTCGGGCACTTTATTCTTAACCGGGAATTTTGCAAGGCTGGGCTTGGCCGTGGCATCGATGATGAGTTTGCATTGGACGCCGTCCCCAGCGGATGAGGGGTCGAGGTCCGATCCCAGGGCCCCGGGGATGGGAATGATATCCCGGTCCCCTTGCACGCGGGTTGCCAGCGCCCACAGGACTTGCCGTTCATCGAAGATGTCTATATCTTTATCCACGACGAAAACGTGCTTGGCCAGCAGGTCCGCGCCGAATACGGCCATGGCCACATTCCTCGGCTGCCCGGGAGTCTGCTTGTCGATGGAAATATAGTAATGAAACCTGCCCCGGCCCGTAAAAGGAACGTGGATATTTTGAATCGTGGGGCAGGCCCCTTTGGCGATCTTGAACACATAGGCTTCCTTCGGAATGGCCGGCAGGATGCAGTGCTCCGTCGCCCCCGAGGAAATGGCCTGGTAGATGGCATCCTTCCGGTGGGTCACCGCCTTGACCTTCAACACCTCCCTTTTCTTGGCCCCCATGGCGTAGCCGGTAAACTCCCCGAAGGGTCCCTCCGTCTCCCGCACATCCGGGAGGATTTCGCCCTCGAAGACCATCTCCCCGTCCGCCATCACTTCCAGATCGACCGTCTTGCACTTCACCAGATCGATGGGCTGCTGGGCCATGGCCCCCATGACATCGATCTCGTCCACATCAATCGGCACCAGCGACAAGGACCCAACGGCCCACGAGGGGGGGGCCCCTACGACTACCGCGACCTCGAGCGGTACCCCCCTCTTTTCAGCGCTCTTATGATAGACATCCATGTGCTTTCCAGGGTGGATATGGAGATACGCGGTGTTTTTGTCCACGATCTGGCAGCGGATATAGCTCACATTGCGGATGCCCGTTTCCGGATGCCTGGCAATCATCAACCCCCCCGTGATGTAAGGACCCGGATCGGACTCATGGGCCGTGATATGGGGGTAATCGAAAAGGTTGACGTCCTCGCCGGTGCGCACTACCTCCTGCACGGGGCCCGAGGTTACGATGTGCGGCTTTATTGGATTGCTTTCCCTCTGGCGATAGGTTTCCACCAGGTCGTTCGGCGTGGTTTGCAGGCCGAAGGCAATCAGTTTGCGGCTGGCCGCGACATTGCAGACCAGGGGGAATGGAAAGCCCTTCACCTTTTTGAAGAGCAGGATGGGGGCTCGATCTTCGTCCAGCAGCTTTTCCACGAAAGCCGTAACTTCATAACGGGGATCGATCTCCCGTTCCATCACGCAGATCTCGTCCGGCATCTGCTCCTGCACCGCTTTGAGAAAAGATCGCAGGTCTTTCATGCTATCTCTCCCGTGATAAGAAATCCCCTTTTTTCCTAGAACAAGGCATTCATTGTTTTCCTAAAATAATTCGAGAACATAATTAGAAAGTAGACTCACTAGCCTGGATTCCCACGGGTCCCAGCATTCTTAACAAACAAGCGTTTGGTTTTAATGCTGGAAGCCTTTCGAGGAATCCAAACGTTATCTAATAACAATATTTATAAATATATATCCACAAAA